>Ga0310810_10000480_pt1 | contig 40574 bp, 37 predicted proteins | sample NCmetagenome_FD_207641 | JGI IMG/M metagenome (GOLD analysis project Ga0310810, IMG submission 207641) | Soil microbial communities from experimental microcosm in Duke University, North Carolina, United States - NC | ecosystem: Engineered > Artificial ecosystem > Soil microcosm > Unclassified ...
CACGGCATGTTGATCGTCGTCGATATGCAGAACGACTTCTGCCATCGCGACGGCGCCGCATGCAAGCGCGGCCGCGACATGGGGTTTGTGCAGAACATGATCCCGCGCCTGATCGATTTGGTGAATCAGGCTCGCGCCCGCCATTTTCCGATTTGCTTCGTGAAAACTTCCGGCAACCAGTGGACCAACTCACCGGTCTGGACGGAATTCAAGAACACCGAATTGCTCGCCTGCGCCGATGGCACGTGGGGAGCCGAGTTTCATGCCGGCCTCGAGCCGCAAGCGGGCGACGTGGTCGTTACCAAGCACCGCTACAGCGCTTTTGTCGGGACAGATCTGGACATGCTGCTGCGCGCCGGCGGCGTCAAAAGTCTGCTGGTCACCGGTGTCGGCACGGGCATGTGCGTGTTTCACACCCTGACGGTCGGCTTCATGCTCGACTATTACATCACTCTCGTCGAAGATTGCTGCGCCACTACCTACGGACCGCAGGCGCACAACGAAGCGGTAGCTCTCGTAAAAAAGCACTACGGCCGAGTGGCCGGTGCGAGCGAGATCATGAATATCTGGAAACGAAATCCGAGCAGCGCGAAACCGCCACAGGCGCTTCGCGCTTAGAATCCCAGCCGGCGCACCCAGCCGCTTTCGGAGAAGAATCTTTTTTTCAATGGGCCAGGCTTCTCGGTCGGCTTCAAGCAATTCGCGCAGGCAATCTGCTCGCTTCGCGCCGGACCTTGGAGAGGTTCATAGTCGATCAGACTCAAATGATCGAGGCAGGCTGCCTTCTGGCATCTCGCGCAGACGCCGCCGTCATACTTGTCGAATTCTTTCGCGCAAATATGACAGGACCATGCGATGATCATTTGCCAGCGCGGTTCTCCAGCGAGCGCCACAGATACCAGGACGCGACCGAGCGATAGGGTCGCCAGTTTTCGGCCACCCGCGCGAGCAAGGTCGGCGATCTGCGTCGCTTGCCGTACAGCAAATGCGCGGCGCGCTGCAGTCCCGCGTCGCCGATGGCGAGGACGTCGAGGCGCTTTAGGCCGAACAGCAAAAACATCTCGGCGGTCCAACGACCGATGCCCGGCACCTCGATGAGTTTTTCGATGAGCCGCTCGTCTTCGTGAGTGATCAGCGCGCCGAAATTCAGCCGTCCGTCCTGTACGCGCGCTGCGAGTTCGCATATGTAACGCGTCTTTGCAGCGGACAAGCCAGCGGCGCGCAAAACCTCGAACGGCGTGGAAAGAATTTTTTCAATATTGAAAGGCACGCCGACCAACGCGGCGACGCGCTGTTTGATGGTTGTCGCGGCGCGGGTCGAAAGCTGTTGGCTGATGATCGAGTTGGCAAGCGTGTGAAAGGGCTCGAACTCGCGTTGGGCGATGGGACAGCGGCCGTGGGATGCGATCAGCCGCTTCATGATCGGATCGGCGCCGGCAAGATGGCGCTCCGCCCGACGAATCGCGCGCTCCATGCGCGAGCGCTCGCGCGCAGCGATTTCCGCAGTCAATGTTAGCGCTGATGTCGTTTTGCTTTGGCTCAGCGCAGCACCCGGCGTTCGCTCAGATCGAGAATTTCAGCGCTAGAAAGGCCGAGTATTTCGCCCAGCACGGACTCGTTGTCTTGGCCCGCGCCATGCGCATCGCCCGGCGCTTGGGAGCCGTGCTCGAGCAACCGCACCGACGGTCCTGCCCGGGTTACCCAGCCGACCGACGGATGGAACACTTCGCGCGCAAAGCCGCGCTCGCGCAGATGCGGGTCGCGGTAAAGATCCTCGGCTGTTTGTACGACCGCGGCAGCGATGCCTTCGCGCTGGAGCATCATCATGATTTGATGCGGCGTGTGCTTCGCCGTCCATTCACCGATCCAGTAGTCGAGCTCTTCGCGATAGTTCAGGCGCGAGGCCAGCTCGGAAAAACGGTGATCGGTCAGCCATTCGCGATGTCCAGCCACGTCACAGAAACGCGTCCACTCTTCCTCAGACTCCACGGAAATCACGCACCACTGGTCCGCGCCCTTGCAGCGATAACAGCCGTGCGGCGCGGCGATCGGCGAAACATTACCGCGCGGCTCCGGCTCCCGGCCGTCGACCAGATATTCCACATACGCCGGCCCAATCATCGCCGCGGCGGTTTCCGCCTGGGAAATATCGATGTACTGCCCGCGGCCGGTGCGCGCGCGATAATGCAGCGCCGCGAGAATTGCAACCGCGCCGTAGGAAGGTGCGACGTAATCGGGAAAAGCGGTTTGACAGCCGGCGCCTGGCCGCTCGATTTCCGGGTCGCGCCAGAGATAAGCCATACCGCAGTAAGACATCAGAATCGGCCCGAAGCTTACATACTCGCGCCGCGGACCGGTCTGGCCGAACGCTTGCAAGCTCGCCATGATGATATCGGGACGAACCTCTTTCAGCCGCGGATAGTCCATGCCCCAGCTCGCCATCACTCGCGCGCTGAAATTTTCCGCCACCACGTCGGACTTGGCGACCAGGCGCTTCACCAGCGCCACGCCGTCGGGATGTTTCATGTCGACGACGATGCGCTTGCGGCCGCGGTTGCCCTCCAGATCCGAGGCGACTTGAAATTTTGGCCCCCGTTGCGGGCTGCGCGCCACGCGGCTTGCTTCGACGGAGATCACTTCCGCGCCGTGCTCAGCAAGCAATCCGGCGAGCGCCGGACCGACGATACCGGTGGGAAAGCTGATCACGCGAATCCCTTCAAAAAGATTCTTTGCGGATCCGCTACGGCACTCGTCGAGCCAGGCGGAGGGCCGAGTCCAAGTCGCGCCGATTTCCGCCTGGTCTGCGCCGAGGAGCGGTGCACCGCGTTCGATGCGCGAAGGTGTCTCGGAGAAGTGATACGGATCGCCCGGAAAACCGTGTCGCCCCAAGCGCGGATGCTCGACTTCGGCGACGAACGCTCGGTGCTGTGTCTGCGGGTCGGCAAGAAACGCGCTGGGCGCATTGATCGGCGCCGCCGCCAGACGCAGCGCCTGAAATTCATCGAAAAATTTCTGCACTTCGAAATTGAGTGTCCGCGCCTCCATCAAGCGATCGATGATTTCTCTCAGCGGAAAACGGTTCTGCACGTTTTCCAGTTTGGGATCGAGCAGCTCCGGCGGCCGGCCGAGCCATTCGACGAAACGTTTCCAGTGATCCGCCTGGTTGACGAAAATGCGCGCGTAGCCATCGCGGCACTGATAGGTTTCCGCAACGGTAGTGGATTGGCTGTGGCCGGCGCGCTGGGTTATTTCGCCGGTGACGCTATAGCGCGTGATGATGCGCAGGAACGGATCGGCGGCGAGCACATCCTGCAATGAAACGTCGACATGATCGCCGTGCCCGCTTGCCCGCCTGTTGAAAAGCGCGACCAAAGTGCCGAAGGCCGCGTGCACCGAACCTAGGTGATAGGCAATCTCGCAGGGCCCGACGAGCGGCGCGCGGCCGGGATGGCCGCAGAGATTCATCAAGCCGCCCATTGCAAAAGCGACGATGTTCGGAGCCCTAAAATCGCGGTATGGGCCCGACTGACCGAAGCCTGTGATCGAAGTCAGCACCAACGCGGGATTGATCGCTTGCAACGCTTTGTAGCCGAGCTCGCGCGCGTCCAAATAACCGACCGGCATGTCTTCGATCAACACGTCCGCCGTCTGCGCCAACGCACGCAGGCTATTTTGGTCTTCTTCGATCTCCAGGTTCAAAACGATGCCGCGTTTGTTGGTGTGATACGCGGTAAAAGACAGGCTTCGCTCGCGGTGCGCTTGACCGTTCTTGAACGGCCCTTCGCGCCGCATCGGGTCGCCGCCGGGCGGCTCGATGAGAATGACTTCGGCGCCAAGATTGGCCAGCAGCAGGCCGCAATATCCACCCGCCCGTCCGGTAAGATCGAGGACACGCAAACCGCTCAAAGCTCTCGAATCGACAGATGCGTCAGCGGCCATTTCAAGCTCCGTCATAGTGATTGCTCGGAATGGGTCGAAGTATATGGGGAGAACGCTAGCGGGACAAGAGATTGGGAATTAGCTGACCTATCAGTCTCTAAACAGTCGTGGAACGTTTCTGAACCCTTTTTTCCGACCCATCGCATCCCTGAGTGACAGTGATGTCGCTTGCTACTGTCAACGTCGTCAATTCAAACCTCAATCGCGATTTTAAGTGGCTGAATTCTCGTACCTCCATTACTGGTACAAGAACTGCTCTCGGCGTGAGACAACATGTTTGGTATCGATTACGATTTGCCAGCAGGGGCCTCTGCCACACGCATCTCATCTAACCGAGGCCAAGCAGCAGTCGAGTTCACCCTGGCCTTCATTCTACTTTTGATTATCGCTTTCATTCCGGCTGATTTCGGTTTGGCCTTTTACACTGGGCAGCTTGCCTTGAATGCTTCTCGCGAGGGTGCTCGTATAGCGGCGGCGGAAAAAACTCCCGCTGCCGCGAACTGTACCATGCCGTGCTCGACGAGCAACACGGTCTTGCTCGCAACCTCGAAGCGGCTGTCCTCAGCGCTGCTCCCCAACGCGCAAATTTCACTCAGCTTAACCGGAACCTGTCCCTTACAAATGGTCACCGTGTCGGTTTCCGGAACTTACAACTTCTTTTACTACAAAATCTTTCGACTTCTAGGCCGCACTACGCCGGACACAACGAATATTGTTCGTTCAACTACTATGCGATGGGAACATCAGGGGTGCTGACCGGTAGGAATCCGAAAAATGATTTTACGGCAGCTACACGAAACGGGGTATTCGAAGAGACAACGCGGCCAAAGTGTCGTCGAACTTGCGCTTGTAACGCCGCTCTTGTTGGTCGCTCTGATGATCCCTTTCGATTTCGGAATTTCTCTCTTCATGGCCAACCTTACACAAAACGCGGCGCGTGAGGGTGCGCGCATCGGCGCCGAACTACAAAAAACCGGCGGTTCAGATCCAAACTTCAATTATACCGCCACCGAAGCTACTACCGTCAAAACTGCGGTGTTCAGTCGAATGCCGAACCGGTTGACCAATAAGACTGTCACCGTAAAATTTTACGAGGGTAGCACCCCGACTTGTGTCGAGTACGTCCAAGTCACCGCTCAGGGTGATTATAGTTTCTTCCTCTATCAACTGCTGCGACTCTTGGGGTTCACCGCGCCCAATTCGATCGTGATCAGCCGCACCACCCAGATGCGTTACACGTATCAGCCCTACGACAACACCACGCCTTGCTCATCCACCAGTGTCAATCAGAATTACACGAGTTAACGCCAACGGGAACACACACCATGAAGCACTTAGACAACGACAGCGGCTCCGTACTGATATTCATCACCCTGATGATTGTTCTCCTGTTGATCATGGTCGGAATGGGCCTTGATGCAGGGCATCTCGTTTATATTCGCTCGCAAGGGCAACCTGCAGTCGATGCGGCTGCTCTGGCGGCGGCATCCGCCCTTCCCACGGGAAATCTGTCTACCGTGCAGACTCGCGCGGCCTCCATCGACCCCGGCGGCACCAACCCGGGTGTCGGTAACAATTACTTAGACAGCCCTCATAATGCCATCAGCGCCAGTAACGTGACGCTGGTGCAGTACGACAGCAGCAGTGGCAGCATCACCACGGCTGGAGTCACCATAGCCAATGCGAATGGAGTGCGGGTAGCATTGGAAAGCAGCAATCCCTACGGCGGAACGGTTGGTGCTCCGATGAAATCACCGCTGTTTTTAGCTCCTCTTCTCAAATTCCTTGGCCAAAATACCGCAGCGAATGTGGACGTCTCCGTCAGTGCGGTGGCAGTGATCAAGGCAGTGCCCGGTATGCCGATCGCCATCGACAACACCTTGTGCGGCAAAACCGGCAACCAAGACTTGGAGTTCAATCCTCACGGAAACTCTGGCTGGACAACCTATTCCTTGGGCGCCAATACACCCAACATCAAAGCTCTTTTCGAACAGCTACCGAGCTGCGGTGGTTCTCCGGCGGTTGAACTTGGCTTCTGCACAAATTTGCAGAACGGCACAATTGGCAATTTGTTCAACACGACAATCCCAAACTTATTCGCGGATAATCCGGGCGCTTGCTACTTGCTGCCGGTAGTGGGTGACATTAAAAACCATAACTTCAACCAGTGTGCACCCATCACCGATTGGGCTAAATTCTGTCCGAATTCCAATCCCAGCGACGCTGTATCAGGCCATACTTTGAATGGCACGATCACCTGTGGACAAAGCCCGTCCACTTCGAGAGACACACAGTGCTACGTGCCCCGCCTTGTGCGGGATACGAAATCGGGAATGTGATCGACCGTGTAGACTTACCAAACGACCAGTGACGAGCACCAAGTCGTAGGCGCCGAAACTCATATCGGTGAGAGGAACAAGTTCCTCTAAGATCCCTCCTTGAATTAACTGCCACCACCAATACTTCAGTTGCACGCGATTGAGTCGCGGTTAGAGTCCAATTGCTAAGCACTCGCGTCGTCGGCAGGAATCACGTCCATAGTGCTGCTGTGGGTCTTGCTTGCTTCCCTGGCCGCCGGCAAACCCTTGAGCACGGCGTGTTTCTGTTCAGTGTTTGCACTTCATCGAGACGGTTGCTAAACGAAGAATGTTGGCGTCGATTGAAAGGTCAAAAATGAAATACCGCTTCCTCAGCAGTTTACTCTTGCTTCTTGTGGTCCTCCCAGTAACCCGCGTTCAAGCGCAAACTTTGAAGATTCCCTACGTGTCGCTATCGCCCACGGCCGGCCCGCTCTGGATTGCTTACGAAGCGGGATTTTTCAAAAAGAATCATCTGGGCGCAGAGCTTTTGTACATTCCCGGTGGCTCGACGATTATCCAATCGATCATGTCCGGCGACGTCAAGATCGCCAACATGGCGCCGCCTTCGGCCATCGGCGCGTGGGCGCGGGGCGCGGACTTGGCTTTGGTCGCAAGCGGTGTGGACCAGCTCCTGGAAACCGTCGTGACCAATCCGAACATCAAAACCGCCGCGGATCTCAAGGGCCGCAAGATCGGCGTCAGCCGTTACGGCTCGCTCACCGACATGGCGCTGCGCGAGGCGCTGCACCAACTCAAGCTCGTCCCCGACAAGGACGTGACGATTTTACAGACCGGCGGCGAGGCGACCCGGTTTGCGGCGCTGACTTCCGGGGCCATCGACGGCGCGATGCTTTCGGGCGACAAAAAAGTGCAAGCGGAAAAAATGGGCTTCCGCGTCACCATCGATCTCAGCACCATGCCGATCTATTACCCAGTGAACGGTGTGGTCAGTTCGAAGAAATTCATCGCGGCCAACCGCGACGCAGCGAAAAACTTTTTGCGCAGCTGGGTCGAGGGCATCAAAGCATTTAAAATCGACAAGGAACTTTCACTTAAGGTCCTGGCCAAATATCTCAAGATCAACGATCGCGATGTTCTAGAGAAGAGTTACGAGATCTATCGTCCAGTGTACAAAAAACTCCCTTACGGCGATCGACGCGCGGTCCGGTTCGCCGTCGATCAGATGGGCAAAGAGTTGCCCGAGGGCGTCAAGGTCAACCCCGACGATTTCATCGACAACAGCCTTTTGACCGAGATCGAAAAATCAGGCTTCATCGACCAGATCTACAACGAAAATCCCAAGCGTTAGGAGTTACGTCAATGTTCGCCAAGCTCAAACACCTCGCTATCATCAGCGACAACTACGCTCTGCTCAGCCGTTTCTACGAAGCGCTGTTCGGCATGAAGACCTCGAAATCGCCGCGGCCCGAGAGCGCGGTCGCCATCGGCGACGGCTACATCGGCATGAACATCATTCCGCAGAAGCTCGGCCGCCAAGCCGGCTTGGAGCACTTCGGGCTGGAAGTCGAGGACGTGGAGAAAGTAAGCGCGCGGCTGCGCGAGAAGTATCCGTCGGTGCAGTTGATCAAAAGACCGACCAACCGGCCCTTCGCCGGCATCAGCACGCACGATCCGGAGGGCTACGTTTTCGATTTGTCTCAGCAGGCGATGACCAACCGCGCCGAAGTTTATGTTGAGGGCGAATGGAAGCAGGACCGCTACATCAGCCATTTCGTTTTGCGCGCGCTCAACCCTGCCAATCTAGCGAGATTTTATCGTGAGGTTTATGAGCTTCAGGAGTGCGAGAAGCCGGCCGACGATCCCAATCATTATCTCACCGACGGGCGGGTGACGATGATCATCGCGCCTTGGTCGATCACGGATTTCGAAGGCGCCGGCATCGAGCCGCGCCACATGGACCATCTCGGCTTTAAAGTCGAAGATTTGGACGCGTTCAAGAAAGATCTTCAGGCGCTGGTGAAAAGAAATCCCGCGCTCTCACCCAAACCGGGAGGCAACGAAGGCGAAATCCGCCTGCGCCTACTGGCCAAGTGTCAGCACGGACAGTTTCAGATGGCCGATCCCGACGGCGTGCCAATCGACGTTGCGGCGCGCTGAGCGATGCGCTGTCGGCACTTCAAGCCCGACAAACTCTCGAACTATTTCTTCGCGGCCAATTCCCGGGCGGCGTCTGCGGCAGGAGAAAAATCGAAGATCGCCACCGGCGGCACCTCGCTTTTCAAGGCCGCCGTCGAAGTCAGCATAGCGATGTAAGCCTTCGTCTGCTCATCGGTGGGAACGCCGTTGCGCGAAAACGAATCGCGCAACGAATCGTAAACTTGCATGGCTTGGGGAGGACTGAGATTCATCCATTTTGCGATGACTTCGCTGGTGCCCTCGCGCTGGCTCCAGGTGTAATCGAGTCCTTCGATCGTCGCCTTGAGCATTTCGATAACTTCGGCGCGGTTGGCTTTGATTTTTTCTTCGGTGGTGGCCAATCCGGCCTGCGGGATCGGCAAAATGGAGCCCATGGGCAGCAGGCGCCGCAGACCCATTTCCTCGGCCTTTAGATCGAACGGCGCTGGCACGACGGTCGCGTCGATGGTTCCCCGCTGAGTGCCGATCATGCGATCGTTGGTGGAATTCAGCGGCACGATGACCGTATTCGCGCCGAGGTGATACTTATCGATGAGCACGCGCACTTCGTACGCAGGCAATGTGCCGAAGCTTCCCGCGCCGATCCGTTTGCCGGCCAGTTCGCTCACGGCCGTGATCTCGGGCCGGCTGATCAGCACGTGCTGGAGCTTGACGGAAGTAAACGCAATCACGCGCAGCGCCGCTCCGCGCGCGGCAGCCGTGGCCGGTCCGCTGGGGATCGTCGTGTAGTCGATGGCGCGATTGAGCAGCGCGGGTGTAACCAAACCCGCGGCCATCTGAATCACCTCGACATCGAAGCCGCGCCGCGCAAAAAATCCCTTCTTCAGCGCCACGTGAATCGGCAGATAACTCAACGACGCTACCGGCGTCGCCAGACGAACTTTCACGGCAGGAGTTTTTCTCTGCGCCAATGCCCGGGGCACCACGCCGAGAACAGCCGCGACAAGAATCGCCGGTAAAATTTTTATCTGCATCACATCGTCGGAGGGCTACCGCTAGTCATCCTAACCCGTCCATGTCCTCTGTGTTTCCCCTGGTGAATTTCCCTTCTCAATTCTCCAGCAGCTTCTTCATCCGCTCGATCACGTCAGCCGGCTGAACCATGATTTCTTTGGCCGTGGCTTCCAGCTCCGCGCCGGCGATCGGATCGAGATCCCATTTTCTTTTGTCCGCATCGGCCAAGAGCGCCGGATCGTTCAATGCTTGGGCAAACCCGTCACGGAGAATTTTCAGCCGTTCCGCCGGCAACCCTGGCGGCGCGATGAAGGGACGGCCGAGGTCGCCGGAAGAAAGCAGCACGCGGGCGAGCCGTTTGATCGGCTCGGCTGTCTTGTACGTGTCCATCAATTCATAGGCCGTCGGCACGTCGGTCAATTTGGGATAACGCTTGGACCCGCTTTGCACCAAACCACGGACAAAGCCGTTCTTGATCCACGTGCGCGTGGGCTCGCGGCCGACAAACGCCGAAACCGTGCCGGCACGGCAGTGCACTTCGCCCTTCTCGATGGCGAGATTCATTTCGCCGCCTCCACCGTAACCGAGCACCATGTTGAGTTTGACCCCGAGGCCTTCTTCGAGGAGTCGCGGCAAAAGATAACCGAGGCCGGCGCGCGCCAGCGCGGCACAGCGCGGTGGGTCCTTCGCACTGCGCAGCTCGTCGATGGTTTTGTAGGGCACGTCGGCACGTATGAACAAAACCTGATCTATCCGCTCCGGCGAGCCGATCCAGGAGAATTTCGGCCAGTCGAATTTGACTTCCTTGGAGCCGAGAAGCTGGTCGATGTAGTTGGCCGGATTGACCACACCGATGGTGAGGCCATCGGGCTTGGCCACATTGTAGATGTAATTGGCTGCGATGATCGCGCCGGCGCCCGGCATGTTCTGTACGATGAATTCGGGATTGCCGGGAATGTGGCGGCCAAGATACTGCGCCAGAAAACGGCCCCAGTCATCCATCGCGCCGCCGGTCGAGTTACCGATGACCAGGCGGATGGTTTTGCCCTTGAAGAAGTCCTGCGCCGCGGCGGGAGTGGCGGAAAAAATCGCCAACGCGCTCAGAAACCAGCCGATACGTGCCACTCTTTTCATCGGACCTCCTTCGCAGGGTTATGCGCTGCAACACCCATAGACGAGCGAATCGAGCGAAAGAATGCGCTCTAGATTCCGAACAGAGAGCGCGCGTTGTCGCGGAAAATTTTCCGCCGCACATCAACCGAAAGGTGCGACGAGTGCTGTTCGATCACTCGCTGCGAGTACGGCCAGGTGCTCGCCGGATGCGGATAGTCGGAACCGAACATCACTTTATCTTCGTCGAGGACGCTGCCGACCATTTTCGCACCCAGCGGATCATCGACGAAGCTGATCCAAATATTTTGTTGAAAATATTCGCTCGGCAAAAGCTTCGGCAGCGCCACCGGCGCACCGCCGGTGAGCCGCCGGCCGTCGCGGCTTCGCTGATACCAGATGTCGAGGCCCTGGATCATGCTGGGAATCCAAGCCAATCCCGCTTCAGCCATGACCAGCTTCACGCGCGGATGGCGATCGAAAACACCGCCGAAGATCAGTCCGGTGATGGGCTCCAATAACTGAATGCCCGGCGGCTCCTTGGCGAAGCGCGATGCGACAGCGATCGCCGGATTGGCACCATCCTCATCTCCGGACTCGAGTCGGGTCCTTTTTACCAGCACGGCGAGATGAAAGCCGATCGGCACGCCGACTTCTTGCGCCGCCGACCAGAAAGGCTCCCAGGCTTCTGCGTACACCGGCGGACTTGCGCGCGAGGCGAGAATATTGACATGGCGCAAGTCGCCACGTTTGGCCAGCCGCAAAAGCTCGTCGCGCGCCGCAAGGGGATCCTCGAGCGAAAGCTGCGCTACGCCGATCAGGCGCTCGGGTCTGGCGGCGCAGAATTCGGCGAGCCAATCGTTGTAAGCTTCGTAGCACGCGCGCCGGAGCTCCGGGTCAGCGATCGGCATGGGATCGGTGGGGCCGTACATGATCGAAGCCTCGGCACCGTCGTGGTCCATGTCGTTCAGGCGCAGATCCGCGGTCGTCGGCCGCAGCTCGCCGTCGCGCATCACACCGCCGCGCTCGATCGCCCACATGGCGCCGCTGCCCTGCGCCGCAGTGTAGTAACCGTGCGGGCTGAAAAGCTGATCCTCCCAGGTCCAAAAAGATCCTTTGTCGTTGTCGATCACGCGCGGCCCGCGCGCGCACAGCTTCGCCGGCAACCGTTCCTGCCAGAGATCCTTCGGCAGCCAGCGCAGATCGATGTGATCGTCGGCCGAAATGAACCGGTAAATTTCACCTGCCATAAATGCTCTCGATGTAGCCGTTGGTCTCGAGTTCTTTCACCAGCGAATTGTCGATGAAATCCTTCGGGTCGGCGTCCTTAGCTTTGGGCAGATCCTTGGCGAGCGCGTCCAGCGTATCTTTGATCGCGCGCGGCGACGGATAAGGAACCTTCAAAAAATAGGGCCGCAGATAGCTGTAGCTCTGTTTCAAGACGTCGCGATCGGCGATCCGCGTGTGTTTGGCGAGGACGCGTAAAGCGAATTCCTCGTCGTGGGTCAGAATCTTCGCGCCTTCGATCATCGCCATGAGAAATTGTTTGGCTTCCAGCCGATTCGCCGCGAGCGAAGCTTTCTTGATGCCGAGGCCTGAAGAAACGTAGTCGACACCGAGACTGGTCATGTCGAAGATCATTTTGAAGCCGGCCTTCTGCGCCAAAAAAGATGACGGCGGTGAGAGCGTGCCGGCCTGGATAACTTTCGCTTTGAGCGCGGCGACGGTCTCCGGCGCGCCACCGACACCGCGAATGGCGACATCCTTGTCGGGGACCAGGCCCGCTTCACGAAGCGCCAACCGCGTGGCGAAATCGGTGCTGCCGCCGATGCCCGACACGCCGACGACTTTGCCTTTCAGATCCTTGAGCGACTGAATTTCCGGCGCGCCGTTCAGAGTGAACAGCAACTTGTCACTGAAGTTGGCGATGAGAATCGCGTCGGCGCCGGCCAGCACGGCGGCAGGAACCGTTCGGCTGGACACGCCTTGCGCAAAGTGCACGGAGCCGCCGACCAGGGCCTGAATCGTGCGCGCGCCGGTGACAACGTAGCGCACTTCCATGCCGTATTTCTTGAACGCTCCGGCATCGATAGCGACGAACAGGGGCGCCTGCAGCAACGACACCGCGGGCACAGCGACGTTGATGATCTTCGGCGCGTCGGCAGCAAACGACGGTTTGAGCGTCGCCAGCAGAAAAATCGCCAGAGAGATAAAAATCGTTCGACGTGTCATCTAAGCTCCCAAGGCCGTTGTTCAAGCCCCGCTTACTCCATGCGCGGCAAAATGTCCAGCTTGCAGAACCGTTGCTGACCGGTCGCACTTGAGATCGCGACGAGGAGTTATAGAATTTCCGTGATGAATACACGGAACGCGACCGTCCATTGCAACACCAGTTGGTGATTTTGCCGTGCAGGACCGATTTACCATTGCCGCTGAGCTCAGAATGATCGCCCGGCTGCTTGAGATCAAGGGCGAGAATCCATTCAAGGCGCAGGCCTACGAACGCGGCGCCGCCGCCCTGGAAAATCTTGACGGCGATTTCGATGCACTGATCAAGGCCGGTCGTTTGCAGGAAATCGCCGGCGTCGGCAAGGCACTGGCCGCGATCATCGAAGAGATCTATCGCACCGGCGAGTGTTATCTATTGCAGCAGTTGCGCGAAGGTTTGCCGTCCGGCGCGGTGGAGCTGAGCGAAATTCCCGGGCTCAGTCTCAAAAAGATCATCGCGCTCGATGAAGCCGGCATCAAAAGCATTGCTGACTTGGGGGCGGCCTGCCGTGAAGGCCGGGCAAGCCAAGTCAAAGGCTTCGGCGTAAAATCTCAGGTCAAATTCCTGGCCGAAATCGCCAAACGCGACAATGTCCAAACAACTGAAGACCTGCCCCTTGACCAAGCTCTCAAAGAAGCCGAACGGATCCTGAGCTATTTGCGCGATGCGCCCGAAGTGAACGAAGCCGCTGTAGCAGGCGCGCTGCGCCGCCGTCGCGAAACCGTGCGGCGAATCATCGTCGTCGCCGCAAGTAAGAATTCAAAAGCCGTGCTCGATCGCTTTCTCGGCTATCCGGCGCTGGCGCATACCGAAGCGCTGGATGAAAATTGTTGCCGCGCGCGTTTGGCCAGCGGCGTAAAAACCAAACTCGTTGTGGTGGAGCCGCAGGACTACGCCGCGGCGCTTCTAACCGAGACCGGATCGCCCCGGCACATGGCGAAATTGCGCGAGATCGCCCGCGGCAAGAAATCCGATCTGTTTCCTGACGACGACCGGATTCGCGCCGGCAGCGAAGACGAAATCTACCGACATCTCGGCCTGCCGTTCATTCCAGCCGAGCTGCGCGAGGACGAGGGTGAAATCGAAGCTGCCCCGGCGGGAGATTTACCCCAGTTGCTAACCGTCGATGACATCCGCGGCATGACCCACTGCCACACGATCTACTCGGACGGCCGTAACGGTATCGAAGAGATGGCTCGGACCGCCGAAGCGATGGGAATGAGCTATTTGACCATTACCGATCATTCACCCACCGCCTACTACGCGCGCGGCGTCGGTTTGGATCGGCTGCGCGCGCAGTGGGATGAAATCGACCGGGTACAGGAGCAAGTAAAGATAAAAATCCTCAAAGGAACGGAATCGGATATTCTCGCCGACGGCTCGCTCGATTATCCCGACGTCTTTCTCGAGCGCTTCGATGTGATCATCGCCAGCATCCACGCGCGCCACAAGATGGATTCCGAGCAGATGACCGCGCGCTTGCTGCGCGCGCTGAAATTGCCGTTTTTCAAAATCTGGGGCCATCCGCTCGGCCGTTTGATCCCATCGCGCCCACCCTTTGATTGCGATCTGGAAAAAATCCTCGACGTCATCGCCGAATCGCGCTGCGCTATTGAAGTCAACGGTGATCCGCGGCGGCTCGATCTGGAGCCGCGCTGGATTCGCGCCGCGCGCGCTCGCAGCATTCGCTTCGTGATCTCCACCGACGCGCACTCGACCCGCGCTTTGAAAAATCTATCCTACGGCGTGGCCATGGGGAGGCGCGGCTGGCTTGAGCGCAGCGACGTGTTGAATACACTTGATACCCAAGCTTTCTCCCATGCCGTGCGTCCATGAATCGCTTGTTTTTGCTGTCACCCGCCCGCTGCAGTGGTCTCCGCGCCCGCTGTTTGCTTAGAAAAAGCTCCCGTTCCGACCTCGCGCGGCGACTATCCAGCTCGGGGATTCCGCTGGGCGAGCTCTTCAGCTTTTTGAGCGCGCTCTACTTTCGCGGCAAGCTCGCCTACGCCGAAGCCTTTGCGCGGCCGCCCGATAAAAGTCCGGGAATTTTTGTCATCACGCCGAGCGTCGGTCTCGTTCCACCGGCTGCGATCATCCAGGCGGCGGATTTACGGCGCTTCGGCCGGGCGCCCATCGATCTCAAAAATCGTCGCTACTGTGTGACGCTCCGGCAGAGCGCCAGCGCGTTGGCCGGTGGTCTCGCGGCGGATTGCGAGGTAATCCTGCTCGGCAGCATCGCCACGGGGAAATATCTAGACCTCCTGGCACCCATTTTTGGTGACCGGCTTCGTGTGCCGGTAGATTTTATCGGCCGCGGCGACATGAGTCGCGGCGGCTTGCTGCTTCGCTCCGTTCGGGAAAATCGCGAACTCTCCTATATCGAAGTCGCCACCTTAAACGAATCTCCGAATGCCAAGCACCCGTCCTCGTTGACGATCTAAACAAATTGAGAACTGTAAGGGGTGAGCTGGAGTCGGCCGGCAACATATTTCACGACGTAGGTAGTTTCGTCCGACGGTCGTCAACCATCCTGGTCTCCGGTACGTCTGAAAGCATGAACAATTTGCGGCAGCAATGACGTGTTGCGGCGCCAGGGGAGTGTCTCTGAAGTTCACAACGGAAGCGGTTGAGTGTCCCCCATCGGAAACACCTATCGTCAGCCGTCCCGGCTGTGCGTCTTTCGCTCACAGAGATGAGGAAAGCCGATGGGTCCTAACCAAGTTTACGTAAGTAAAAGCGTTCTCCGAATGGAATTTTTCTACAGTCGGCACCAGCGCCAAAAGAAAAACCTGAGTAGAATCAACGGCTACAATCTGGCCCGGTGATTGCTTTTAAAACAACTAAACAAGTGAGCCCTGTATGAAGTTGGAACGGTATTACCCTGAGGAGTGCACGCTTTTTATGCATTACTTGGAGCCCGAAGCGCCCGATCATTCAAAGGACGCTGAAAAAGTTTCGCTCGACTCGGATACGAACCTCGAACTAGAGACCCTTCTTGAGGAACTCGCTGAGGTCATTGAAGCCGAACAAGGTCTCCTCACACCTTGATATAAGCGTTCCGTCCCCCCCTCCACCAATCTACGTTTAAATTACGCGTCTGACTTGTCGCTAGCCCCCGCCAATGGCGATCAAGATGCGTAAGCAGAGCTGGCGAGCAGGGGCTCCAACACCTTTCCTTGCTGTGCGAAGAGACGGCTATCCTAGCCGGTCCGACAATCCGTAAATACGCGCTGCTAGTCTAAAAGCGGCCCTTCTGAAAAATAGCACGCAGGCCTTCAGCCAAAACGCGGCGACAAAGGCTCACACTGATGCCAAACGCCATGGCGACGCCACCAGTGCAACGTGCTCGCGTTCAGCGCCAACATTAGCGGCGACCAAAGCCACCAGTAGCCGCCCCCAAGACCGGCGGCGCGAGAAAATTTCCAACCGCACGGCAGTGCCGTATACGGCCACTGCATCCGAGCCAGCAGCCCTCGCGACCAGCGAAGTAGCCGGGGCAATTTGTCAGATTTGTCTGTGTCGACATGACAACTGCTGTCGCGCTGACAACCAGAATGTCACGAAACAGCAACTCGAGAGGCGCCGGGCTACTCACCGCCATTCGTGTTTGGGATAGCGGCGCTGCAACTGTTGCTTCAGTTTCGGATAGGTGTCTCGCCAGAAGTCGGCTAGATTGTCCGTGATCTGCACTGGGCGGTTGCTGGGCGCGAGAACTTGCACGCGCAGGCGGATTCGGTGGCCGGCGATCCAGAGCATGTCTTTAATACCGTAGAGATCCTGAATGCGCGCCGCGATGGTCGGCGCGTTGTCCGCGGCGTAGGCGATTTTGACCATTCGGCCGCTGGGCAGTGCAATGCGTTCCGGCGCATGCTTTTCGACCCAGGACTGCTGTTGGCGCGACAGCCAGGATTTCACCACCGGCATGACCGGGCGGTTTCTAATCTCATTGTAGCTGAACGCGCCGTGGCAGAGATGCTCGATCATTACGACCCGATCTTCTGTGCCGATGGCGGGAAGCTCCAGTTCGGGCATCCACCCACGCAGCAGATTGACCCGAAGAATCCACTGCTCGACAGACTCGTCCCAGCTTTCGAGAGTCAAACGGCCGGCCGTGACTTCGCGCGCGAGTAAGGCCGCGGCTTCGTCGGCCGGCGGGCGGTCGGCAATTTCTTCTTCCAACAATAGGTCGCGGAAACGCCGCTCGCTCCGCGCGACTACACGGCGCAGCGCCGGATCGAACGCCACCGCTCGGGTTTCGCTAAACCCCTGTGGAAACAGCTCGCGCAGCCACTCCTCTTTGATCGCGGTCGCGAAGCTCAAAACGACGTTCAGGTTGCGCTCTCTGCCGCCGCCGCTTTCCACCTCACGCGCCTCCGCAACGACGAAGAGCGGTGCTTTCACCACACTCTCACGCGCCAGAGTGCCGCGCCGTCCGTGGACCAGCTCGCAGCGTTGACCGCCATCGAGTCGTTTAGCGAGATGGTCGGGAAAACCGACTAGCAGGCAGCGCTGCACAGCGGCGCGATCCATAGGTTTCTCAGCGATCTCCAATCCCTCTTCCTTCGCGATGCGCACGAATTGCTCGAACAGCGGCCCCACCTGGCGGGCCGCCTGTGGATTGATTCCCAAGCGCCGGCAGCGCTCGGGATGAAAGCCGCTTTTCTCAGCGATTTGCCAGGCGCGCATCAGGACAAAAAAATCCGAGTCGATTTCGCCTTCGGTCAATTGATCGCGATCGTCCGTTCCTTGTCGCCGCGCGAGCAAGTCGCGCCCCTGAGTCAACGCCGCGATCAAGGCGATGGGCCGCACGCAGCGGTAGTCACGCGCTACGAGGAGCATGCGCGCGTAGCGCGGGTGGACTGGAAAGGCGAGCATGCGGCGGCCGAGCGAGGTGATGGCACCGGTTTGCTCGTCGATCGCGCTGAGATCCGCAAGCAAAGTCTCGGCTCGCTCCAGCGCGCGCGGCTCCGGCGCCTCGAGCCAACGAAAGGTTTTTGTATTTTCGACGCCGCTCGCCTTGAGCGTGAGAATCACCTCGGCCAAGTCGAGGCGCTTCACTTCGGGAAGCTCCTGCGCCGGCCGGGCGCTATGCTCATGCGCCGTCCACAGACGCAGACAATGACCGGGCGCGGTGCGGCCGGCGCGGCCGGCACGCTGATCGGCCGAGGCGCGGCTGATCTTTTCGATCAATAAAGTGTTGATGCCGCGGTGCGGGTCGTAGCGCGGTATGCGCGCGAGGCCGCTGTCGATCACCAGGCGCACGCCGTCGATGGTGAGCGATGTTTCGGCGACGTTGGTGGCAACGACGATTTTACGCCGATCGTATTTCGCTACCGCAGCGTCCTGATCTTTGGCCGGCAACTCGCCGTGTAGTGGAAGTACAGCAAACTCGCCGCCGAGCGCCTCGCGCGCCGCCTGCACGGTGCGCGCGATCTCGTAGGCGCCGGGCATAAAAATCAGCGTGTCGCCCTGCGGCTGCTCGTGCACGAGTCGCTTGAGTTCCTTCACCGCCAGATTCCAGACTGGCCCGTCGCCGCCGGGCTTGGCAAGATATTCTATGTTTACCGGATAGGTTCGTCCCTCCGACGAAAGCAGCGCGCAAGGCTCGATATATTTTTCAATGGCGGCGACATCCAAAGTCGCGGACATGACGATGATGAGCAAATCGGGCCGCGCCGACGCCTGGATCTGCAGCGCGCGCGCCAGACTGATGTCACCGTAGAGATGGCGCTCGTGAAACTCGTCGAAGACGAGCGCGCCGACGCCGCGCAAATTCGGATCGGCGACCATCTGGCGCAAGAGCACGCCTTCGGTCACGTAGCAGATACGGGTGGCTGAGGAAACTTTGTTATCGAGCCGCATCTGATAGCCGACTTCGTCGCCGAGTTTGATCTTGCGCGCCTGCGCAACCCAGCCGGCGAGCAGACGAGTCGCAAGCCGGCGCGGCTGAAGAATCTTCACCTGCCCTGTCCCGAGCAGCCCGCCATCGACGAGCATCTGCGGCACCTGAGTCGACTTGCCCGAGCCGGTGGGCGCAGTCAGCACTACGCGCCGGTGCGCGCTTAACGCTTCGCGCAAATGCGGCTCGATTTCACAGATCGGCAAAAGGGAATCGGACATGGACAGAAATCAAACTACCACAAATAGACCGCAACTCGATTGGTGTTGATGGGCGCAGTAGCTGGAGCGGGACAGCAATTATTTTTTGACACCGAGTTCGCGCTGCACTTCGGAGAGTAGCGTGCTGTCCAAAACTTCGCTCAGCGCCACCGGCCGGGTGATGTTCATCGATTTTTTGAGATTGTCGACAACGATGCGCAGACCGTCTTCGGGAATGGTTCCGTCCTGACTGAAAAAACCGACGCTCGATTCATAAGCCGCCGCGGCAAATTCCGGTTTCGTCTTGGTCCAACTGACTAATACTTGAATCGCTCCGTCGCGATTGCGCCGAATGAAACCGTTGGCGCGCACGATGGCGCGAATCACCCGCTTCACCTCGTCCGGTTTTTCGCCGAGCTTCTTCACGCTGGCGCCGAGCCCGTTGTACGGGAAGCGCAGAATTTCACCCGCCCGGCTGAGAATATTGAATCCCATATTCTTACCTTCGTAATCCGCCGGCGGCGCTACGATAATCGCGTCGACCACCCCTTCCTTGAGCGCCGTCAGGCGCGCGGTATCGGAGCCGAGCGCGAGCATTTTGATCTCCGTCTCCGGATCGACACCGTAATGTTTCACTACCAGCCGCGCGATGATGTCGGGCGTCGAACCGTAGGAGCCGACGCCGATGGTTTTGCCCTTGAGTTCCTTCACGGACTTGACCGCCGCTTTAGAAACCAGCGACAACGGCGTGCGGTCCTGCGAGCAGGCGATCATCTTGAGCCGGGCGCCTTTCAAATTCGCCCCGATCACCGATCCGACCAAGGTCGAATAATCGATGTCGCCGCTCACTAGCGCCATGGTCGCCACGTTGGGATTCATGCGGATGATTTCCGCATCGATACCTTCCTGGCGGAAAAAATTCTGGGTCTGGGCCACACCGACGGTGAGGTTTGAAATATTGTAATTCGACACACCGATGCGGATCTTGTCTGCGCCGCGCGCCGGCGCGAGCCAAAGCGAAAGCGCGAACAATCCCGTGAAAATCCCCGTTGCCGTTCTTCCATTCATCACCGCTCCATTTCCAGGTTTCGCCACGGTAACCCAAGCGCGCTGAGCCAGCAAATGGAGCGAATTGACAAGCCGCTCGCGGCCATTGTATTGCGGTGCAACGGATTGAGCTGCGATTGCATTGGCAACCGGCTCCCAATAACACAGACCTATCATTTCGAGCGCAGCGAGAAATCTTTCCCCTCTCGAAGAGATTAGTGCGAAAATCCAGGGAAAGATTTCTCCTTTCAGTCGAAATGACAAAACAATAGGATCAAATTGCTCATGCCCTACTCCGACCTGCAGGATTATCTCGCGCGGCTGGAAAAAACCGGCAAGCTTCATTGGATCGAGCAGCAGGTCGATCCAACCTGGGAAGTGTCGGCGATCACGCGCCACACGTTCGACCGCTACGGCTGGGACGAACGCCCGGCACTGGGTTTCCACCGTGTCGGCGACAGCTCGTTTCCGCTGGTGATCGGGGTGGTCGGCGGCTCGCCGGAAATCTATGCGCTGGCGCTTTCGACCACTGTCCAAGACATTCCAAAGATCTGGGAGCGCGCTCAGCGCGCACCGATCGAGCCGATTGGCGTCAAAACCGGCCTGTGCAAGGAAGTCATCGCTCGCGGCGACGAAGTCGATATCGGCATCCTGCCCCAGGTGGTCTGGACGCCGGGACAGGATCCCGGTCCGTACATCACCGCGCCACTGGTGGTGACGAAGGACGCGGAGACCGGCAAGCGCAACGTCGGCACCTACCGTTTGCAGATGAAAGGGCCGCGTCGCCTGGGACTATACGTCGGCGGCGCGCAGCACGCCGCGCGCCACATCCGGCAATACGACACGCGCAAGGAAGACATGCCGGTGGCGATCGCGATCGGCGTCGATCCGACGATCGTGCTCGCCTCGATCACCAAGTTCGGCTACGGCGTCGACGAATTCGCGGTCGCCGGCGGCCTTCGCGGCGAGGCGGTGCCGCTGATACGCTGCGAGACCGTCGACCTCGAAGTGCCGGCCCACGCCGAGATCGTGCTTGAAGGAATTATCCGCGCCGGCTACCGCGAGCAGGAAGGCCCCTTCGGCGAATTCTCCGGCTACATGAGCTCTGGCGGCCAGACGCCGGTAATCGAAGTCACCTGCATGACGCGGCGGCGCTCGCCGGTTTATCATTCCTTCCTGAGTCAGATGCCGCCGAGTGAATCGAGCTGCATCCGCAGCCTCAGCCGCTCCGCGGGTTTGTTTCACCATTTGAAGCAAGTGCTCGGTCTGCCCGTGCGCGACGTGCACTTCACCGAGAGTGGCGGCGCCAGCGGCATCCTGGTGATATCGATGAAAAAGGATTATCCCGAGCAGGTAAAGGAAGTCGCCTTTGGCGCCTGGGCGCTGATGAACAAGGAATGCAAATTCACCATTGTCGTCGACGAGGACGTCGACGTGCGCAACTCGTTTCAAGTGGAGTGGGCGATGAGCTTTCACGCTCAGCCGGCGCGGGATTCCTTTACCATCAGCGGAGTGGTGCCATCGGGCGTCGACCCATCCACAGCGGCGGCTGATGTGCCACAGCACGATCCGCGCCGGCGCGCGGGCAGCAAAATTCTGATCGATGCCACGCGCAAGCACGCCTATCCACCGGCCGCCCGCGTGCCGCGCGAATACATCGAGGCCGCGCAGAAAAAATGGCAGGAATACGGGTTTACAAAGTAACGGCACTCTAACGGGAAGATTAAGAAGCTTCTGGATTCTTCGACGTAGCTCAGGACGATCGGATCAAGGAAAATTTGTTGAGAATAGTTCGTTCATGCTGAGGAAGCATTCCGAATCTTTTCACGACACAGCAATGAAATTTTCCATCACGACTCTGATCGCAATTCTCTTTTTTTTCACCGCGGCTGGCGCCGCCGAAAAAGTGCGTGTCTCGGTAACCAACTACAACCTGAGCTATCTCTCCGCCGGAGTGGCGGCGCAGCGCGGCTTCTTCAAGGAAGAAGGCCTCGATGTCGAGATCGTACGCATGAACGCCAACGTGGCCATGTCGTCGTTGATCGCCGGCGAGGTCGATTATACGATGATCTTCGCCTCAGTGATCCGCGCCGCCATGCGCGGCATCCCGCTCAAAGTCATCGCGGTGTTGATCGATAGCCCGCCCTACGCTTTCATCGCGCGGCCGGAGATCGCTGGCATGAAAGCACTGAAGGGCAAAACCGTCGGCATCGGCGTTTACGGCAGTTCCAACGACATCATCGCGCGTATGATGCTCGAGCGCTCGGGCATCGACCCCGACAAGGAAACGAAACTGGTCGCCTTCGGCACCGACGGCGCTCGCTTCGCGGCATTGAAGGAAGGTCTGGTCGACGCGGCAATCATCGCGCCGCCGGCGGATGCCCAGGCGCGCAAGCTCGGCTTGAGCGTGCTCGCCCGCGCCAACGATTTCTTCAAGTTTCCCCACATCGGCCTCGGAACAAGCAACAAGAAGCTCAAGGAAAATCCCCAGGAAGTCGTGCGTGTGATCCGCGCGTTCATCAAAGCCAATCGGTTCATCCGGGACCATCGCCAGGAGGCGATCAGCGTGCTCATCGACTGGGGCCGCACGCAAAGAGAAGACGCCGTCGCTTCCTACGATTCGACCTGGCAAGTTTTCAGCTCCGACGGAGCGATGCCCGACGACGGCATGCGTCTGGTGATCGACGACGCGCAGAAAGCGCTGAAGCTCAGTCGCGTCTTTGCGATCAACGAAGTCGCCGATGCCGGGCCCCTGCGCGAAGCGCAGCGCAGCCTCGGCATCAAAGCGAAATAGCAAGGAGAAGTTCGCTCATGGTCAATTTCATGGATTTCTACTACACCGGCCACGGCACTCTGGCGGGAAATTATATGCGCAAATTCTGGCACCCGGTTTTACGCGCCGAGGATCTTAAGCCGGGGTGGGCCAAGCCGATTAAATATTTCGGCGAGCAGTTCACGCTTTACCGCGGCGAGGACGGCACGCCCCACGTGGTCGACTTTCGCTGCCCGCACCGACAGACACAACTGTCGGTGGGCTGGGTGGAAGGCGACTGCATCCGCTGCCGCTTCCACGGCTGGAAATTCGACGGCACCGGACAATGCGTCGAGCAGCCGGCGGAAAAGGAATCCTTCGCGGAAAAAATCCGCATTCGCAGTTGCCCGACGCAGGAATATCTGAAGCTCATCTTCGTCTACTTCGGCGAAGGCGAGCCACCGCTGCTGCCGCGCTATCCCGATTTCGAGAAAGACACGCTTTGGGCCGAGACCTACGTGCGGCCGTGCAACTATGTCAACAATCTCGAAAACGACCCGATCCATATTCCGTTCACGCACCGCGAGTCCGAGTTTTACATGAATCGGCCGGCGGAGATTCCCGACATCACCGTCGAGGAAAGCGACTGGGGCGTGCTGCTGACTTCGCGTTTTCCGAGCGGTCGGCTCTACATCACGCAGCACGGTCTGCCGAATATTCTTTGCTTCCGTGAGCGCGATCGCGATCATCTTGCCTGGCGCGTGCCGGTCGACGACGACAATCACGCAAGCTTTCAATTGGATGTGACGCATATCCTCGAAGGTGACGAAGGCGAAGCGTATAAGAATCGTCACAAAGCGCGCACTGGAAAACTCGGCCGCTCGCCGACGGAAATCGGCGAAGCGGTGCTGCGCGGCGAGATCCGCATTCAGGACATCGACGGCCCCGAGCGAGCCAACATCGTGTGGATCCAGGACTACGCAACCCAGGTCGGTCAAGGCCCGGTGGAACTGAGAAAAAAGGAAATGCTCGGCCGCTCGGATCGCGCCTTGATCATGATCAGAAAAATCTGGGAGCGCGAGCTTCAGGCCCTCGCCGACGGCAAACCACTCAAGCATTGGAAGCGTACCGAAGCCCTCGCCGGACTGAGCTCGCGGGCCAACGATTGACAGCAATTGGTGATTTCTTAGCGGCAAAGTGATCATGAGCGTCGTCCTGAAATCGCCTGGATTCGCGCTCAGAACATGCGGGAATAACGGACTGCGGCTTCACCTTTACCTCCGCAAGGTTTTCTCGTTTTTGTTCCTGTGTTGGATCTTTCCTGGTCCACTTGTCTTGGCACAAGAAAGCGAACTCACCTCCGGCGCAAAAAGAGAAAAGACGGTCAGTCTCTACACGTCGATGGAGGCGCGCGAGAGCCGCCTCATCGCCGATGCCTTTCAGCAACGCTATCCGTTTTTGACGGTAGATATTGCGCGGATGTCGAGCAATCGGGTGCTGCAAAGAATCGACACCGAACATCGCGCCGGCCGCGATCTATTCGACACGGTGATCACCAGCGGCGTCGAAGTGCGGCAACTGATCAAGTCGGGTTTGATCGGGGCGTATGTCTCGCCGGAAGCCAAGGCATTCTTTTCAGACTCAAGGGATGCGCAAGGCCGCTGGGTCGACGTCTACTCGAGCCTGCGCGTGTTCGCTTACAACACCCGCGCCGTGCCGCGCAACACGGTCCCCAAACTTTACGATGACTTGCTGGGCCCGCGCTGGAAGGGACAGATCGGCTTGCCGGATAGGGAATATAGCTGGTTCGCCACGGCACTGCGCGCGCTCGGCAACGACGGCGTAAAATTCATGCAAGGGCTCGGAAGACAGAAACCGAATTTTCGCCCCTCTCACGTCCTAGTTCTCCAGCTCGTCGCCGCTGGCGAGTTCAATATCGGCCTGGTATATCAACATGAGCTGGAACGCTACAAAAAACTCGCCGCGCCGGTGGATCTCGCGCCCCTACCCTTTGCGACCAAGAACATTCATCCGATTGCTCTCGCCGCCCAAGGCGCCGCACGGTAATGCGGCACGGCTGCTGATCAACTTTATTTTGTCCAAAGAAACCCAGACCATGGTACGAGGCTTCGGCCGCGCGGTGTCGCGGGTCGACATTTCCCAGGACGAAATAGGCAAATTCAAAGTCGTAGTGGAAGACATCGAGCTTGCCGACCGCATGAACGAGATCGCCACCGAATACGAAAAATATCTGCAGTAACTTTACCCAAGGAGATTCACCATGAAACTCACGCTCGACAAATCATCCGTCATCGTCGACAAAGCGCTCGCCAAAGCGCGCGAAGCGAAATATCGACCCATGTGCGTCGCCGTGCTCGACGACGGCGGCTGTTTGAAGGCGCTGAAGCGCGAAGACAGCGCCAGCATTCTGCGTCCGAACATCGCCATCGGCAAAGCCTGGGGCGCCGTCGGCATGGGCGAATCGAGCCGCGCGCTGAGCGAGCGACTGAAAGAGCGCCCCGCCTTCCTCGGTGCCCTCTCGGACATGTCCGGTGGCAAGGTCGTCCCGGTCGCCGGCGGCGTGCTGATCATGGACGGGAACGAAATCATCGGCGCCGTCGGCGTCAGCGGTGGCAACGCAGACGAAGATGAAGCCTGCGCCATCGAGGGTATTAAAGCGGCGGGACTGACGCCAAAGGTCTAGCTGAACAGATAGCCTCCAAAATCTTTTTGTAAACGGTCCTCAGCACCGACGCGCTTTGGAAAACATGAGAGGGGTTTGTCAGGAGTCCTTCGCCAAAGCTCAGGACGAACGGAATTTTAATTCCCGCGAGCATTTTCCGTTCATGTTAGACTTGTCGAAGCATTTGGACGTTCTTGACTATCTTTCACGGCCTCGGCTGCCACCCGCTCGCCTTCAAATCGGCGTAAATCTTTTTCACCAGGCTGTAGTCGAATAATTTGTCCTTGTCCGGCGGATTGGCCATCTTGGTGAGCTCTGCGCGCGTGGCGATTTCGTCGCGCAGCACGTCATCCGTCACGGATCCTTCCGGCGTCATGCTCGACACGGTCGCATCGTAGTCGAGCTCGAGGCCCTCGCGCGGCGATTTGTCGTGCTTCGCGATCACCGCCAGCGTTTGTTCTTTGAACCGCCGCGCATATTCCCGGCCTTTGATCGCGCCGATGAGGAATCGTTCCGCCAGACCGCGGTTTTCCGCGAGCAGTTTGCTGGAAGTCGCAGCGCCGGACCAGATGAGCTGAATTTCCTTGCCTATATCGGCGAGAACCGGGCCTTGCGATGGACCGACCTGGAACGCGTCCCTCGGCAGCAGCAAAGTCGCATCGATAGCGCCGGATTTCATCGCGGCAAAGCGCGTTTCATTCCGGCCCATGGCGATGAACAAGACGGAGGTGGACGGAATTCGGTGTTTTTTCAGTAGCAGCAAAAGCGCCAGATGCTGAGTATCGCCGAACGAATTGATGGCGACCCTTTTTCCAACCAGGTCTTTGAGCGTCTGAATCTCCGGTTTGGTGGCGATGAGTTTGTAGCTCGGCTTGGAAAGATTCGTGTAGACGATCTTTACCGGACCACCGCGCAACGCCGCGCTGAGCGCCGAACCGGCCGAGGTGCTCAATTGCAAGTCGCCGGATAACAGGGCCGGCGTTGCGACGCCGCCGCCGGCTCGAACGTATTCGACGCTGAGATTCTGCTCGCGAAAGTAGCCTTTCTCCACCGCGACGAAATGATCCATGTACGCGGCGCTGGGCGTGACCAGAGAGACGACGATATTTTCCGCACCAGCCCAACCGCACAGGAAAAATAACCAAGCAGGAAAACCAAGAAGCAAGAGACGTCTCATACAACCGATCCTTTCGCTCGCATGATGCCGAAGAACGACTGCCAGTCGTAATGCTCAGCACCTGCCCTGTCAAGCCACTAAGTCGCTCGGTAAGATTCGTTAATCGAGCATGAACTTCGCATAGAAAAAGATTTCTCGCTTCGCTCGGAATGGCAGTTACAAGCGTTTGTCATCTCGAACGCAGTGAGAGATCTTTCCCAAAGTGAGCCCATGTAGTTGCTCATTGTCGATTGACACCATACGACGCTTTTTATAAACACAGCTTGTCGGTTAGAAAACATTTCGGATCCCCAAATGAGACTCAACGACAAAATTGCCTTGATCACCAGCGCCACACATCCCTGCGCCGGCGCCATTGCCGCAGGATTTGCCCGCGAGGGCGCCGACTGCGCGATTGTCGATGGACAATTGAGCAAAGCGGAGCAGCTCGCGGCGGAGATTCGCGCGCTCGGGCGGCGCGCGCTTGCGCTCGAAGTCGACGTCACCAAGAAAGCTCAGGTCGAGGACGGCGTGCGCCGCACTGTGGCGGAGTTCGGGCGCATCGACATCCTGCTCAACTGCTCGGCAGTCAGTCATGACAGCGACTTTCTCGGTCTCGCCGAAGAGGCTTTCAACGATTCCATCGCGCGCGGCCCGAAGGCCTATTTTCTGTTCGCGCAGGCGGTCGGCCGGCATATGGCCGAGCAACGCTCCGGCAAGATCATCAATCTCGCCACCATGGACGCGCACATCGGTTCAGGCGAATCTACCGGCAACAGTGCCGCATCTTCCAGCATCGACTCGATGACGCGGGCCATCGGCCAAGCTTTGGGATTTTACGGTGTCAATGCCAACGCGCTGCTTGCCGGGCCGATGAATTATTTTTCCGGATCGGCGGAAGAAGTCGGCGAGCGCATCCGGCGCATTCCTTTGGGGCGCCTCGGCAAGCCGGACGACCTCGTCGGCGCGGCCATTTTTCTCGCAAGCGAAGATTCGAATTTTGTTTCCGGCGCAAGTATCTGCGTCGACGCCGGATACGCCAACGCTGCGGTGACCGAGGACGGTTTTCGCCCGCCTTGGGGCAAGGTGTGGACCCCGTTCGCAATTCCGCCGACAAGCAAGTAAGCACAATTGGCGAGGAGAACGCTCGTATGGGAGCCAAGTTCAAAGAGATCAACACGCTGTCGTTCATCGGCAATATCGGTCCGAAGACCGAACGAGTCTGGAAGGAAGTCGACGAGGAACTAGACATCGTTGGCTGCAAAGACAAATTCGATCGCGCCTGCCAATTGATTGCGCCGCTGAAATTGCTGGAAAAAGATCTGCCCGGTGACAGCGATACGCGACAAATTCCGATTTTCGTCAACGACGACGTGCGCATGGAGCTGATGCACTGCCCTTCGGCGAAGGGAGCGGATGGCCGCAGACCCGCGGGATTCTGCGAAACTCAGATTCAGGTGCAGAACAAGCGCACCACCAAAACCTCCGAGGGCGATTTCCAGTTGGTCGAAGGCGACGTGTTGGTCGTGCCACCGAGTATCACTCATGAAAACAACGGCGACGGCCCGACGACGCGGTTGATCATCTATACGAGAAATCCGGTCGAGATCGCGCGGAGTTACCCGGTCAAGCAAAGCGTTGTGCCGAATAAACAATGCATCTTGCTCAAGCCGACAACGGTGCTCGACCAGGTCGAGGAAGGCGGGTCCGGCGGCAAGCACTTCGAGCTGGTGGAAAACGCCGATGTCATGATCGAAACAACGTACCGTTCCGACGCGCAGAGAATCTATCATCGGGGCTTCGGCCAGGACGAAGTCGCCTTTCAGCTCTCCGGCAGTCGCGCCACGCGCACCAACCAGGGCGAATACATGCTCGAGACCGGCGACTTTCTGTTGATCCCGCCAGGAACCTCGCATCGCAACGTCGGCGACATGGCGACGATCCGCATCATTCTTTACACCCGCAAGCCGGTACGGCTGGCCGATGAATTCATCGAACGCGCCAAACGCGCAGGACAGCCGATCGCATAAATGAGCCTATTGCCGCCACGCTCTATATCCTTGCCAATCGCGTGGCTTTGCCTTGTCATGGTGCTCGGAGCGGCGTCGATTGTTTTCGCCATCGACAACATCCGCGTCTCGTACGCTACCCTCAGCGCTGCGTATATGGATCACATCTGCGCGATGGACAAGGGCTACTTTCGCGAGGAGAACCTCAACATCGAAGTGATTCGCGCTCCCGGCGGCGTTGCGACTCCCGGCTTATTGTCAGGGCAGTTTCAGTTCAGCAGCTCGGCCAGCTCGGCGGTGAGCGCGGCCGTGCGCGGCGGCCCGGTGAAAATCGTCTACACCAATCTTTCGCGGCCGAGTTATACCCTGGTGTCGATCAAGCCGGATATCACATCGGCCAAAGACCTCGTCGGAAAAAAGGTCGCTATCAACAGCTTCGGAGACACGGGCCATCTCGCGACGATTCTTTACCTCAAAAAAATGGGTGTGAATCCATCGTCGGTGCTGTTTATCGCCGTGGGAAGAAATGAAGTGCGCTTTCCCGCGCTCAAGACGGGCGCTATCGACGCCGCGCCGCTCGTGCCGCGCGATATGGTGGTCATCAAGGACCAAAAGCATGTCGTGCTCGCCGACCTCGGCAGAGAGATCCAGCTCGTGTGGAACGGCGTGGCGACTTCGAACAAGCTTCTGGTGGAAAATCCACAACTGGTGGAGCGTTTTCTACGCGCCTTGGCCAAGGGTCGCGAGTTTGCGCGCCGGTACAAAGACGAGACCATTGCACTCATCAGCAAACGCGATCCGTCATCCTTGGATGCGGTCAAGGTCGACTACGATGTGACCCGAGCGGCCATGACCGACGACGGCTCGCTTCCCGACGATGTTTTACGAGATGAAGTGGCGAGCCGCTCGGAGCTCACCAAAGTCGCCAAGCCGCCGAGCATTGGGACGGTTTTCGATTACACCATTACTAGAAAGAATTACGCTCAGCTGAAAGGCGCCGGCTGGCAGCCGGCGCGGTGATCCCATGAAGCTCGAAGGAAAAACCGCAATTGTCACTGGGTGCAACGGCGAATTCGGCGCCGCCATCGTGCCCGGCTTTGCCGCGGAAGGCTGCGACGTGGCCTGCGTGGATCTTAAACAGGCCGACACCGACGCAGCCGCGGAAAAAGTACGGCAAAAAGGCCGCCGCTCACTCTCTATCGCCATCGACCTGCGAAGACGCAATGAAGTCGAAGCCATGGTCAAGCAGGTGGTCGACGCTTTCGGACGCGTTGATATCCTGGTCAACTGCACCATGGCATCGCACAACCAGGAATTTTTGAATTTCAAGGAAGAAGATTTTGACGACTCGCTCAGCCGCGGGGTGAAGAGCTATTTTCTCACCTGCCAGTCCGTCGCGCGCGAAATGGTCAAACGGCGCTCCGGCAGGATTATCAATCTCAGCTCCATCGTCGGTGTGCTCGGCCCCGGCCAAGCGGCATCATGGACGGCGGATCGCGGCGGCGTCAACGGCCTCACCCGCGCGGCGGCGCACGCGCTCGGGTTTTACGGTATCACCGTGAACGGCCTTGCCCGCGGCAACACCGCGCGCAAGCCTTACAACAAGGGAGTGATCGAGCGAGTTCGCCGGCTGCCATTGGGCAGAACCGAAACTCCGGAGGATATGGTGGAGCCCTGCGTGTTTCTCGCTTCCGAAGGAGCGAGCTATATCACCGGAACCATTCTCTACGTCGACGGCGGCTACACCGTCGCCGGCGTCACCGACGACCGCTATCGCCCCGAATGGGCGCGCGCCGGTGCGGAAAAAAACTAGTAGTTATAACCCCGCCATTAACACCCGTTGCCGGCCGTTCGCTGCGCTGGTATCATCTTCGTTGCCCGAAAACGGGCAGTGAAATTTATGCAAGCGCGTGCATTCTGGAAGATGATTGTGGCCGACCGATCGGATTTTTTGACCCGGGTCATCGAGTTGTTGAAGGACAACAATATCTCCTTCTGCGTGCTCGGAGGGCAGGCGGTGAATGCTTATGCAGAGCCGGTCGTCAGCCTCGATCTCGACGTCGTAGTTGCCGTGGATCAAATTGAAGTGGCTGAAGCGCTTCTCGGCGCCGAATTTCGTGTGGAGCGTTTTCCCCACAGTCTAAACGTCTCCGCTCTCGGATCGGATCTGAGAGTTCAGATTCAGACCGATCCGCGCTATGGATCGTTTATCGAGCGCTCCGCAGTGCGCGACGTCCTTGGTTTACAACTGCCGGTCGCGAGCGTCGAAGACGTGCTGCAAGGAAAAATTTGGGCTGCGCTCGACCCGGGTCGCCGCCCAAGCAAGCGACAGAAGGATTTAGCGGACATCGCCCGCCTGATCGAGAATTTTCCCGCCCTGCGCGCGCTTATCCCGCCGGAGCTGCTAGCGCGACTAGTGTAACCGTCTAGTTTTTCTCTCCCAACGAGCTCTCAGCAAACATGTCGCTGATTCCCAGTCTGCGATCCGTCACGCCGACCATCTCTGCGTAACGCGCCATCGTCTCCAGCACCAGTAGATTGTCTTTTAGGTTGTAGGGCCACGGATCGCCGCCGAAGAGCTCCCGCTCTTCTTCCAGCTCGGCCCCGTACCAGGCGAGAAACGATCGCCGCGTGTCGCTCACGTGCTTGATACCCCGTTCTTTGGCTTCGGTAAATGCCTTGACGAGACTTTGCGCGACCCATGGATGCTTCTCCAAAATTTCATTCTTCACGACGATCACGTGGCGGATGGGAAAAATCCTGGTGCGAAGAAAATATTGTTTTTCCACCTCGCGAAAGTTCGGCCACAAGCGGCGCACGCCGGGCATGTGCGTGTGCTTCGGCGAAATCTCCGGCAGCATGCACGCGTCGATGGATCCGGTGGGAAGCACGTCTTCGATCTTTTGTCCTTTCGGCAGCCGCTCGATCTCCATCCATTCCGGCGGCTCCCAGCCGGGCACCTGCTCCTGCTGATTGGTGCGGAGTTTCAGCGAACGCGCCGGCACTCCGTGCTCGTCCTGAAGAATGCCGCGCATCCACAGCGAAACCGGATTGAAATGCGCGCGCATGCCGATGGTTTTGCCAACGAAATCTTCGGGCTTCTGAATACCGCTCGCGCCGTGAATGAGCACATTGCCATGACAAAATTTTCGGTGCGGAAAAACCGGGATGGCCCGGAACGGCGCGCCGCGACCGATCCAACCGAGAAACACGCCCATCTGCAGCTCGCACACGTCGAACTCTAGACTGCGAGAGAAGCGGCGATGGCGCTCCTCGGAAGGCAGCGCGAGGATTTCCAAATCGATCCCCTCCGCTTTGATGGTCCCGTCGACCAGAAAGCGGGTGCGGTCGTACTCGTTGCAGGAAAGCGTCAGTCGAAGTTTCGCCATGTCATTGCGCCAGTCGCGGCTTGATTTCGTTCAGCAGAATGCGCGATTGCTCGCGCGGGTTATCGGACGCGATGCGTGCGATGATCGTCGTCAGCCCCGCCGCGGCATAGTCCTTTAGCGTGCGCACGCACTCGTCTGGTGTACCGAAGATCGCAAAAAAATGTGCGAGCTTTTCCTTGGGCTGTCCGAAGAACCGTTCCATCCAACTCCAGCCCTCGGCCCGCGCGCGCTCACCGTCCGAATTCAGGTTGAACGCAACATAGAGTGCGCTGATACGACAACGATCGGCGCGCCCGTGCTCGGCGGCGTATTGATCGATCTTACGGCGCGCCGCGGAAAATCTTTCCAGAGTCGGCGCAAGGGTCACCCAGCCGTCGCCCAAACGACCAACGCGCTTGAATCCGTTTTCGTTTCGATCGGCGACGATCCAGATCGGGATGCCGGCGTGCTGCGCGGGATGCGGCAGAATGCCTACCTCGTTTAACTTGTAGTAGCGCCCGTAGTAATCGATGGTCTTTTCGCTCCAGAGCTTACGCATGATCTCGACACATTCGCTCAAGCGGCCGGCTTTTTCCTGAGGCGGCACACCGCAGGCGGCGAATTGCCGTTGGATATAGTCTTTGGTTGGTCCGACGCTGACCCCGATGATGACTCGGCCTTTTGAAATGACGTCGATGGTGGCGAGAGTATGCGCGAGCAGGACCGGATTTCGCAGCGCCGGGAGCATCGGCACTGCGCCGAGACGAATCTTCTCTGTACGCGCCGCCAGCGCGGCCATCGTGGTAAAACAGTCACCGCGCGCCTTGTCGAGGACCGTAACGCTGTCGCCGAGCCAGATGTGATCGAAACCCAGCTCTTCGGCCTGGGCCGCGTCGTTCCACAATTGATCGAAGCTTTTGGCCGCGTCTTCGGAGCGAATGAGCTGGCGGGTGTGCAACAACAATCCAAATTCCATGTTTTACTTTCCGGTTTTGAGCACTTTGTCCCAGCCGAGCTCACGCAGTTCTTTGTAAACTTCGCGAGTATAGCGAAAGTCGAACACCTGCTCCGTGGGAATTTCCTTTTGAACATTGAGGAAACGGCGGCCGATATCGATGTCGGACTTCTGTGTTTCCAGATCTTCCGTCCCGTCCGCGGTCATCATTTCCATCGTCGCGTCGTAGTCGGCGCTGCGCACGTCGTCGGGCGCGCGATCGTATTTCTTACCGAGCGCGAGGGACTGAGTCTTGAAGCGCTTGAGAAATTCCCGCCCCTTGACCGTAGCGCGGATAAACCGACGCACCACGTCGGGCCGTTTGACCAACATCTCTTCCGAAGTCGCGAGACCGGTGTAAAGCGTTTTGATTTCTTTGCCGATGTTGGCGACCTCATGAACGGCATAGCCGCGCGTTTGCAAAGTGCGCGAGTCGGCGAAACCCAACACCGCCGAGTCCACAGTCTTGGCGATCAGCGAGCTCACCCGGCCGCCGGTGCCGAGAGCCACCCAGACCACGTCGCGGGCAGGATCCATACCGTACTTGCGCAGCAGCAAATTGGCCGAGCCTTCCATGGTGTCGCCGCGCGACGCCACGCCAATCCCTTTACCGCGCAGATCGGTAACTTTGTGCACATCGTCGCGCCAGGTAATGAGGCGATACAGCGGGCGATCTAGATTCACGTAGACGACCTTGAGCCTGATACCGCGCAGGCTCGCAGTCAACGAAGCTCCCGAAGAAGTGCTGAAATGAAGGTCGCCCGCCACCAATGCCTGAGTCGCCAGGCCGCCGGGCATGGCAATCCAATCTACGTTGAGTCCTTCGTCGCGGTAAAAGCCCAGCTCTCGGGCGATGAAGTGCGGGTAATAGATCACGCCGAAGCTGGCGAACGAGACTCGCAGGTCTTCGAGCTTCGGCGTCTGCGCCGACGAAGGAGCTGCGCAAAACGCCAGCATGAAAATGGAGAGCCAAAAAAATTTCTTGATCATCGAATCCACCATCGTGAAAATTTGCATATGCTTAACCGCGATGCAACGCAAGCGCGCAGCTTGTTTGCCCCCGGCGGCGTGATATATACACCCAAACTGAGCGAGCAATCTTCGCTTGACCCGCAGCAAGAGAGGAATTCTATATGGAAAATAACTATCAAGTCTCCGACATGATGGTTGGCGTGCGCAACATGATCGAGGCCGCGGATTTGCGCCGCGGCGATCAGGTGCTGCTGCTGGCCGACACGCGCAGCGACCAGACGACGATCGAAGCACTCACCGCCGGCCTGCGCTTTTTCGGCGCCAATCCGATGACCCTCGTCACCGAGCCGATCTCCCGCTACGGCGACGTACCGCAGGCGGTGTTGGATGCCATGCACGCCTCGGACGTGGTTGTTTGGGTCTGGCCCGTGTTCATCACTTTCACCCCGGCGCACCGCGCTATGGGGCGCAAGCGCGAGGAAAGCGGCAGTCAACTGCACGAAGATCGCATGAAGCCCTACCATATTTACTTCGAAGGCAACGCCGGACTCCTGACCCGCGACTACGCAAAATTTCCCAACAAGGTGCTGTGGAAACTCGCCGAGAAAGTGCGCGAAGTCGTCAGCGCCGGCAAAGTCTGCCGCATCGAAGATTCGTTGGGAACGAACTTGACTGCGAGCTACGACGGCAAGAGACTTTACGGCATGCAGTTTCGCGCCGGCGATCCGCCCGGCCGCTGCCACTTTCCCTGGGGACGCTGCGGCGTGTTTAACGGCGACGGGCAATCGAACGGCGAAGTTTATCTGAGCTGTGTGCAGGGCGTCGCCGGCCGGTTGGCCGAACCGATGCGCTGGAAAGTAAAGGACAACATTATTACCGAAGTCGACGGCGGCGGCGAAGTCGGCGAAGAATGCAAGCGCCTGTTCAAGGAAGTTCCCGAGTCGAATCGTCTGATCGAAATCATGTTCGGCTATCATCCGAAAGCATCGGCGCAACACGGCATTGCGGATCCGATGCACTGGGAGTTGATCAGCAAAATGCCGTGGGCGGGCCTGGGCACGCCGCGCAAGCATCCCAGGTTTCGCCACATGGACGGCTCGGTTTTCAATGCGCGCCTTTACATCGACAATCGGCTGGTCGTCGATAAACATGGCATGCTCGACCGTTCGCTGTTGCATCATCCGGAAGTGCTCGAGGCTGCATCGGAGTTCGGCGATCCGTACCAGGTTCTCGCCCCGGTGTCGCACGAAGCGCACGGCTCGGGGACGGCGTGGTAACGCAAATTTGCGGCAACGATCGTCAATTAGATCGTCGCGCATTTTTCATCCGATCGAAAAAATTGAATTGTAAAGCTTGATCAGCTCGACCTGCTTGTCGTCCCATTCGAGCGACGGGATCTGCATTTTCTTGCCTTTGAGGTCGGCGAAGTAGCTGCCGTCTTTTCGGCTCACCCAGCGTCCCTGCCCTGCCATCAAGTCCTGGCCCGGCTTGGAAAGAAGAAAGTCCACGAACAGCGCCGCCGCGTGCGGATGGGGCGCGCCGGCGGCGATTGAAACCGTGGTCGGAGTTTTGACCGCCACGAACGGCTCGGTAAAGACGAATTCCGCCGGCGCCTTGGCGCTTTTCATCTGCATGATTTCTTCGGGAAACGCGTCTACTACAACCGGAAACTCGCCGGCGACCGCGAGCTGCGCCAACAGCGTCGGTCCGCGGCGCAGATTGAGCTGTTGCTTGGCCAGTTTTCCGGCAAGCTCCAGACCCTTGCCGCGGCCGTAATAGTCGATCAGGGACGCCAGCCAGTCGTAATCCGTGGTGTCCATACCCAATTTATCTTTCCAGCGCGGATCGAGCAGATCTTCAAAAGACTGCGGCGCTTTGTCGCGGGCGATCATGCGCGTGTTGTAAAGAAACACGCGCGGCTGAGCGTAGATGCCGTTGATGAAACCTTCCTTGTCGGTGAAACCGTCGCGCAGCGCCGCGCGGAGCGGCGTGCGGTAGCGGATCACCGCGCCGGCCTTGGCCATGACACCGACATAGGAGCGGCGCGTGTTGATGATATCGGCGCGCTGTTTTTTTGTCCGATGCTCGATCAGCAGTTGTTCCAACTGCCGTCCGGCGCCGCCGGGCTGAAAACGAATCTTCAAAAAAGTATATTTGCTCTCGAACGCTTTGATCAGCTCCGCCGCGCGATCGCTTGCCATCGCCGCGTACCAGACCAGCTCGCCCTCCTTGCGCGCTTCTTTTTCCAGGGCTTCCGCGCGATTTTTTTCAGGCATCCGATTGATCTGGTCGAGCCGCTCTTCCACAAAGACCGCGTTTCCCGCGCCGGCTTGGACGACGGAAAAAAGGCTGACAATCAGAAACGTCCAGATTGAACGAAACATCACCCTTCGGCTTCGCGTCATTGGATGTTCACTTTCTCTATTGAAGTTGGGTGAAAAAGCCCTTGCGATCCAGTTCCGCGATAATGCTGCCGTCCATAAACTCCGATACCTTTTTGTTTTTGAACAAGGGATCGGTGAAGGCGACGCTTTCCAGCTCCAGCGCCACCGCCTCTTCACGGGGATAGGGCTTGCTGGGCATGCGCCCAAGGGAAGCGTCGTAGATTACGTCGAGTCGCTTCGGGTCGGTCACTTTCATCTGCTTGCCAATGACCTTTTGCACCAGTGCTTTGTTTTTCTTGCCCAGCGCAATCGCTTCGCTCGCCGCCATGAAAAAAGAGCGCAACAGGTCGCGATGATTTTTAAGCACGTCGGTTCGCGTCGATAAATCACCGACGGTATTGTAGATTTTCATATCTTCGAGGTCGGCAAGAATTTCCAGCTTCACTTTCGCTTGGGTTTCCGCGGCGAGAATGCTCTCAGGGCTGCCGATGGTGCCATCCATGCGTCCTTGCAACATCAGCATGATTCGCTTGTCCGCCTCGCCGATGCCGGTGGCGAGAATTTTCACGTCCTTGTCGGGTGTGAGTCCTAGCTTTGACAAAGCGCGCCGCAATGCGAAGTCGGTGGTCGCGCCGATGCGGCTCGTGCCGACAACTTTGCCGCGAAGATCGGTGACGCCGGGATTGGCGACGAGCTTGTAAGTCGTGCTGCCGAAGCTGCCGACGATCACCACCGGCAGGCCGCGCCCGGCGGCGACGATGGATGCCGAGCCCGAACCGCTGACAATAGCCACTTCGCCGCTGACCAGCGCGCTGATCGCAGTGTTGCCTGAAGGAATATTGATCAGCTTGGCGTCGAGTTTGTATTTTTCGTAGAGCTTCGCCTCCTCGGCGATCCAGAGCGGCAAGCGAATGCCGGATGTCGTTGCGTAGGCGATCTTGATTGGAGTGACTTGGCTTTCTGCCACGGGAATGAATACCAGAAAAAAAATGGCAGCAATGAAGATGATCTTCAGAGTCGCTAATTTAGCTCGCATATGTTACGCCAGCTTCGATCGCAGAATGTCAATTCAAAACAAGCGGGAGCGATCGCATCGTCAGCATGTCTTAACCTCCTCTCCCTCGACGGGAGAGGATCGAGGTGAGGGTGCTCTCAATGTTAGTACCCCTGCTCTAACCTTCTCCCACAAGGGGAGAAGGAATAAGTCTCTAAACTCGACTTAGATGCGGATGCAAATACCGCCTTCATGACTTTTTTCATCGCTTCCAGTCCGAGGCATTTCCGATCTGTTCGATGCCGCCGAGGAGTTCGTGTCCCGGCTGCTGTGGCCAGACCGAGATCAGGTGAGCGACATCCGCACCGTCATTGACGTGCTGATGGGCAATCATCGGCGGCACACAGATAAGATCGCCGGCTTCCCAGGGATGGCGCGTACTCTCGTGAAGATCGTAGCCGCGGCCTTTGACGACCAGCAGGAGTTCTTCGAAGATGTGGCGATGCTCACCGCTGTGCTCGCCGGGAGCGATTTCCTGCACCATCAAATCCAATCCCCGCGCCGCCGCGTCCATCCATCGATGCAGATAAAATTTGATTTTCCCCTGTCGCGTCTCTTCCCAGGCGCGATCCGCTGCGCGAATCACTCGAAGCCCCTCCCGCTCGACGCGGTTTTCATCGGCCAAGCGAGATAAGAACCAGTCGTAGCGCGTCTTGCCGGGCACGGGCTCGCGAACCTGGCGGCGCGAACGAAAAATTTCGGCGACTTCTTGCTCCGAGGTCAGATCCTTCTCGTCGTCGCTTTTGCGCGCCCCGAACGGATCGCGCCAAAGAAGTCCCTGGCCGTGCCAGAGTCTTAATTGCGGCAGCCAGGCGCGAAAGCCGCTCTTCGGATCCGCGCTGAAATGATACGTCGTGTATGGAGGAGTAAGGACGACATCGCCTGCCGCAAACTCGACTTTCACACCGTCCTGAAAACACGCTCCGCTCCCCGCGACAATATACGCGACGACGGATGGAATCATACGTCGTGGTGCTGTATCGCCGTCGGCGCCCAGCTCGACAAAACTGCAGGTTAACGCGCTGAGCGGCGCCACGGTGTAGCGGCTGAACACTCGCGGATCGCCGAGCGCAAATTCGCCCTTGGCGAACATCGCCGGCTTGATCACGCGCGGCAGAATATTGATGCGCTCCTGCTCGCGCTTTTGCTTGATGAAGCGCGCTTCGTAGTCGTAATAGTGTTCCGCGGCGGCGGGATTTTCCGCAGGGGAATGTTTCTCAGCCATCTTTGCCGCTGCTCTCTACGCTTCCGGTATCCGAATACTCCGGGGCGTCTTCCAGTTGCTCGATGCCACCCAGCCCCAGACCGACGCCGACACTCGGCATCGACGACAGCAGCAACGCGGGATGATCGGCATCGACATTGAAATGCTGATGTTCCGCCATCGCTGGGATGCTCACCAGATCTCCGGTCTCCCAGTCCCATCGTTTACCGTCGTGAACATCGTAACCGCGTCCCTGAATCACCAGCACCTGTTCTTCGGTCATATGCCGATGTCTGCCCGAGCGGCTGCCCGGAGAAATCTCCTGCATGTAGAGCCAGACGCGGCGCGCCGCGCTGTTGATCTCGGGGTGAGTGAACCATTTGAGCCGCCCCTGCCGGCACCACTCCCACGACTGCTCTTCGTAGGCGATCACGTGGGTAACGTTGTTGCAGAAAACGCTTTCGTCATGAAAGAGCTTGAGATAGCGATCATAAGTGTTCTCGACTGATCTCTCCCAGGAGATCGCTTCCTTACGCGCCCGGAAAACCCTTTCGGTCTTCTGATCCGCGCCGAGCATGACATCGAGGTCGTCTTTGATTCCGAGCACGCCTTTTTTGATTCGGTAGCCGATCAGTTTTTCCTGCTCGTCGCGAAGCGGTTCGGTGCCGCGGGGAAAGGTCGGATTGTCGCCGAATTTGATCTGCTCACGCTTGGTCAAACCCATCAGGCTGAAGAGCCGACTCTGGGGGACGAAAATCTGACAGCCGGCGTCTTCATCGCCGCCGTGCTGATGAATCGTGAACGGCGGCACCACGAGCATGTCGTAGGTACCGAAGGAGTAGGTTTTGCCGTCGTTGATTTCCCAGCCGCGCCCGTTCAGACAGAACAAGGTCGGCGCGCTGATGTGTCGGTGCGCGCCGCGCGCCGGTGCATGCGGCTCAATGTCCGAGAAGTGCGACGTGAGATCGTACACCGGCGCGCGTTTGAGAATGTCGTAGCAAACAATGTCGCCGGTCTGATGCGGGCTGCTGCTGCCCATCACCGTGCCTTGCACCGGAAGGAGCTTCACCACCCGCGGCAACCGCTCCTTGATCGACTCCTCATGGCGCTGATGCGCAAATGGATCGGGAGCTTCGAGACTCTCCTCCGCTTCCCATGGCCAACGTTCTTCCATCGTTTTATTCTCTTCGCTGATTGCGTTCAGCTTCTTTTGTTCAAACTGTATTTACGCATTATCCGTTCGCCGTGAGCCCGGTCGAAGGGCTCCGAAGAATTTTCCGACATCGTCGCAAGCGCCAGGTGCTGCATAGCACAAAGCTCACTCGCTACCTTTTATACAGCCCGTCGATAAATCCCTGCTTGTCCAATTTCTCGATGAACCGGGTCTGCATGAACTGCGCGGGACTCGCTTTGCGCGCGTCGGCTCGCTTGGACCAGTCGAGCATCGTCTGAATGCCTTTAGCACTCGGGTACGGCTTCTCGGCGAAAAGCTTTACATAAAAGTTATACGTTTCGTCCAGCTCCTCGCCGTCCGCCATTTTCATGTACTGTTTCAACATCGCCGAGGTTTTTCGTTTCTCCGTCTTGTAGAAATGGATCCCCTCGATCACCGACTTCACCACCATTTCCGTGGCCCGCGGTTCGGCGTCGAAAAATTTCCGGCTGGTGGCGAGCGCCGCATTGGGCAACTCCGCTTGCTTCATAGCCGGCAAATCCTCGAAAAAAGTGTAGCCCGCCTTGCGCGCGGCAAAGGTGAACGGCGGCGCCAGGGTCGCGGCCTCCACCTGCCCCAACTGGAGCGCGCCGTAGCGACTCGCCGACGGACCGGTGGCCAGATACGTAACATCGCGCTCAGGATCCAAACCGGTGGCGCCGAGGATCATTTTCAAAGACAACATCGCCGGGCCGGCGAGGCTGTTGACGGCCAGCCGTTTGCCGCGAAGCTGGCGAATGTCCTTGATCTCTTTTTTTGCGACCAGCACTTGCGGCTCCTGGTTGATTGGACTGGCAATCATGAAGATATCCGCGCCGCCCAGAACCGCATCGACGACTCCGCCACCACC
>Ga0310810_10000481_pt1 | contig 40560 bp, 32 predicted proteins | sample NCmetagenome_FD_207641 | JGI IMG/M metagenome (GOLD analysis project Ga0310810, IMG submission 207641) | Soil microbial communities from experimental microcosm in Duke University, North Carolina, United States - NC | ecosystem: Engineered > Artificial ecosystem > Soil microcosm > Unclassified ...
ATTACGATGCGAGCCTTTGGTTGGAACGGCACTTTTTTCAACGAGAGCGAAATGGCGCTCTTCTCTGAGTGCATGCTGCAGTGTGCTCGAAACGTCTTGACACCGCCGACATTGTCAGAGACGCCTGTTTACGTCAACTAGGCTGACTTTTCGAACTTCAGTTGACGTTCAGGGGTAAATTCGCCACGCACGTCAACGGGAAGCAAACACGGCGATGAGTTCGAAATGGGTTAGTATCAGCGCGTGATGTCAATAGTGACATTCGGCAGACAGCATCCAGTTCTGCTTTCCCTTACGGGAGTGGTTGCTCTGTTTGTGTCTCTGGAGTTCGGAACAACGGCGCTATTCTTGGTGGGATTCCCGATGCTGTTGATTTGCTGCGGGATCGCCGCTGGGGCTAGGAGACCCTTCCGAATCCCGCTCAAAGATGCACTTATTTACATTGGAATCTCTGTCGGAATCGTAATCGGCGTTGTGCTGTACGTCATTTATAGCCATTGACCGTAGGCGGAGCTTTGAGTGTAAATGCCTTCCATGAGAAGGCCGGTCGGAGTCTGGTAGGTTCTTGTATCTGGCCGTCTTGATCCAGCACGCAGTGCCAGCTATTGCGATCTCCCGGATCCAGTCCGATAGTCCATGTTGGTTGAGAAACAAAACTGCCCTGCTTCGTCACCGCGCGGTGCTAACCTTCTTCATTGCCGATCTCCTTTATCTCATGCCTTGAGCACATCGATAACTTGGGAGCGTACACCGCATCCCGTCCGGAGATCGGCCTTGTCATCCCATCTGGTTTCGTCAGATTATTGCTTCAGTGTGACGAGGTGATCGTGAACGTCAGCTTTGTATTTTTCGGAACAATCACCTGCATGCCACCGACAGGATCAGATGTGCCCGCGGAGATGTCCGTGCCGGGAATCGTTCGGGCGGTGCTAGTGTTGCCTCCAAGCACTACACCTGTAACGGCTCGGGTGGCGTCTTCCTGCCGCGCTCCACGGTCGTCCTGCTTGCCGGTTATGGGGTCCCGGCGCCGTTCTTTACCCATCAAACGCAAGATGCTGGTGGATACGCGATACAGCTTGCCGCCCGAACTAAAAGACGTTAATTCCAGTTCTAGCACGCCTGGCTGGTAGTAACCCATGGTTGGCTCGGCAGCTGTGACTATCCCCTGCACAACCGATCCCTTTGGAATAACAACGTTGGGGGCGAGGGCAACTTGCTTGTTCAGGCTTCCAGAAAATGCTTCTCCGCTGCGCGAGATATCGGAACCCAAGTTCTGGTCCACGCGAATTTCGATTCTCACGTTCTTGTATTGATCCTTGGTGAAAGCAGAGCCGGCAATCAGAATGAGCAGCGATAGCGAAAAGTAACGCCTGAATGCCATGGGCCGACTCCCCCGAAAGATGCTACCACTTGCGCGCAACCGGTTTGAGGCCTTTCCAGGCAGCCTTGGCATTCAGCGGCCGATGATTGATGAAACTCATTACCCCAACTACCGGCCCCACTCGTCGCTTCTGAAATCGCCGTGTGAGGCGGACTGGCCCACCTCTGTGCCCCACAGCCCTGCGAGGCTGCCCCATGCTTCACGCTTTTCGAAGGTGGGGACTACATACTCTCCTGTTGGGAATCCCTGCCACTCACCCGGATTGATCAGAGTCAGCGTCCTTTACGTCGAAATCCTGATCGCGATGTCCTAATTGACCCTGCATGCTGGTGTTGCCACCTTGATTTTGCGAGTCCTGCTCCATTGCACCCTTACCACGATCTTGGTCCTTCGACTTCTCCATAATAGGCGCTCCCACCCTGCATTGTAGCTGTCGGCAGGGCTTGTCATACGCAGTTGCCGAAAATATCGCCACAACCTATAGCAGGTCATCGAGGGGTGCTCGTTCACGTCGCAGACTCTCCATCCCAAAAATACGAGATTTGCTGGATTGCGGCGGTCTGGATTTCCCGCCAAGCTGGCACAAGGCTGGGGGGTGCCGGGTTATGTTATGCAGCAGGAAGTCGGTTCGGGTGTGCAGCATTTGGGCAGTGCTTGCGGGCGCAGGCTTCCTGGTTGGATGCGGGGACGATTCGTCAAGCAATCAGCCGGGCGGAAATGCTAACGTTTCGGGAAACTGGCACGCAGTGACAACTTCTTCGCTGGGACCAACAAGTTTCGATCTCGATTTCTTTATCGTGCAGAACGGCGGGAGCCTGGCTTCTTCGACCGTGTTTTTCGGTGGCACTCCATGCGCGGACAATGGAACGCTGACCGGGAGTGTGGACCGACAAGCGGTGGATCTCACCATCACCGAGAGTGGCGGGCCGGATACCATCACCATCAACGCGAGCACGAACAGCGTGACCATGACCGGGACTTACAATATCAGTGGCAGCTGCGATGGAGGAGACCACGGAACCTTCTCGGCCAATTTTGTCCCGGACGTAGAGAGCTCGCAATGGTCGGGAAGCACGGCCTCCAGCAACGGGACGCTGACCTTCACTGCCAGTCTGACCGAGGATTCGCAAGGCAGGCTGAGCGGAAGTATGGTGTTCAGCGGCTCGCCATGTTTCTCGCAGATGACCGTCAGCGGGAAGCAAGCCGGCAGCGTCGTGCAGTTGAGCGATTCGCAGGGAATATTTGCGGCCAGCGGGACGACCAGCAACAATGCCCTCACCGTAAGCGGACTCTATTCGGTGATCAGCGGCCCGTGCCAGGAGGATGGGACTTTCACCATGAGCCGGCCCTGAAGATCAGCATTAACCGGCGAAATATCGCGCTTACATTCTTTTTTCTCTTGACCTCCGCTCTTCGATTGCACCATACTCGGGGCACAGTTAAAGCAATACTTTAAACTTCTGTGAGCCCAGGTGTAAGCCTCGTTGTCCTCTGGCCCCTTCCGGTCTCCTTACACTCGCTGTTTTCACAAAAGTTCCGGGCTAAACTTTTACTGCTCAAGATTTTGAATCTAAGTAGCTTATTTTGGAAGATTTTACGAGATATCCCTACCCTTATCCCCTTTCTTTTCATAGATCACTCAAAAAACAGGGGTGGGGATGTATCAGGAGTAAACACATGAAGGCGCGCCTTTGTACTCACGTCAAGATCACCGGACATCGCTGCGGTTCGCCCGCTCTGCGCGGCCAGCCGCACTGCTATTTTCATCATCAGATTCTTAGCAGTCGTCAGCCTCAGGCGGACGATTCACAACTACACTCGATCGCGCTCATCGAAAACGAAGAAGCCGTGCAGGTTGCGCTCATGCAGGTCATCGACGCACTCCTCAAGAACACCATGGACACGCGTCGTGCCGGGCTGGTCATCAAAGCTCTTTATATTGCCTCTGTCAACGCCCGCCGCGCCCGTTTTGATAATCGCCCCGAAGACATGATTATCACCACACCCTCGTGTGGCGCGCGCGCCCTCGCCCGCGAAAACAATGGTTCCCTCAACTCCGGTCACGCAGGGCCCCCCGCCCTCCGCCGTCCAGTGGAAGAATCTGCAGCGGAAGAATGTGCAGTGGAACAAAGTTCCGCCGCTCCGCAAGACGCTTCACTCCTCACCGCTCGCGAATCAGAGGAACTAGAAGGACAGCAATCGCTCGATCGTTTGCTGGCCGCCGTTCGAGATCGCAATCTCTCTGAGCTGGACGCTGCCCTCGCCAGCATGGATCGAGCCGTCCCGTGACAGCGCCCACCAAAGGTCCCGTTGTTCATCGAACAAATGCGCTCCTGGCGCCATACATGTTTGCTGAATTCAAAGCCTGACTGTGTCAAACCGCTCCCGGCGGCGATGCCATCAAAACCCGCTGGAGAAGTTTTGTATGAATGAAGAAGTTATCGAAAAAAGTGTTCGCAAGTTGCGCAAGCTCCTGAAGAAAGCTCCGAAGCGTCCGGATCCAGAGTTCGTTCACGACCTGCGCACGCGTTCGTGCAAGTTCGAATCGATATTGACGGCGCTTAAACCGAAAGCCGCCAGGCGCGATGCGCAACTGCTTCGCGGTATGAAGCGGGTTCGCAGCCGGGCGGGGAAAGTAAGAGACATGGACGTGCTGACCGGGCATGCAGCCACCCTACAACAACATGACGAGCAGCAATGCCTGGTTCAGTTGCTTGAAGAGCTCGGGAGGCGAAGGGCGCAGGAAGCGAAGAAGCTGCGGCGTGTGATCTCCAGGCGTGGCCCGCTGCTTCGCCGGAAGCTGAAGCGCAGCGCAAGAAAACTTGAGAAGAAGCTGCGGAACGGATCGAATCAGCGGACAATGGCGGAAGCCGCGGCAAGAGTCTTGCAGCTTTCTTCAGACCTGCGCAATCCGGCCAGGCTGAACCGGAGCAATCTGCATCCTTACCGGCTCAAGGTGAAGGAGTTGCGCTACGTTCTTCAGCTTGCGGGAAATCCTAAAAGCGGAGATTTCATCGGCCAGCTGGGCGAAGTAAAAGATGCAATCGGGGAGTGGCACGATTGGGAAGAGTTGATCGCGATTGCCGAGCAAGTGCAGTCGCACGACGGAAGTTGCCGGTTGGTGAAAGGGCTAAAAGACATCAGTCAACAGAAGTTCGATCAAGCGATAGGGGCGGCGGAAGAACTGCGCGGCAAATTTCTGCAGGCTCACAAGATGCCAGCCGCACGGGAAGCCCCCGCGCTGCCGGTAATAGAAGCGGCAGCCAAAATGGCGGCGTGAAGTTGGCGGCGTGAAGCTCACGCCAGAAAATCGCGGACCTGCTGCCACTCCGGGCCCGCGGCACGAATTTGCCATTGATCTTCGATTGCCTGCTTCTGGCGTTCAGTAAGATGCCAGGTGAGCGGCGGATTTTCGAACTCGGGATTCACGGAATCCGATTTCACTTGCGACCCGCCGAACTCGAAAGCGACGGTTTCAATGGCGACCTTCCCTGCCCACTTCTGCTGCAGCAGTTTCAGCTCGACTTGATCGTGAGATCGCTGACCAGCCGTGCGAACCGCGAACATCGCTTCAAGCGGAGCGAATATCTGATAGAACCACCCGCGCGTTGATCCGGCCGGCGGCGTGGTGTCTCTTGGATCGGCGGTTTCGTGAATTTCCAGAACCAGTACCCGAAAATTGCTGGGCAGCTTTTTGTTCTTCTGCAGATCCTCCAGGCCCAGGTCGAGCCACTCGACCAGCGTGGAGACGCCGTAGTTGTCGTAGTAGCCGCCATCAACCACATGCGGCTGCGGTTGCCACGCGGAATTCATGACGGCGCGAGAGGCGGGAGTGACGAAAGGAAAAGTGGCGGAGAGGCGAGCAGCGGTAACCACCTCTACATCGCAGTGATCGTGGTACATCTCGTGAAAATCCCAGCGGGCGGTCGCAGGCGATTTCCCGTATTCGAGGTAGGTGGTGGAGAGCAGCAGGCGGTCACCGGATTCGGCGATGGTGGCATTGAAAATGTTGGCCGGGCGAAGGCCTTTGCTGACTGGATCGAACCAGTCGGCAAGGCTGCTGCGCAGGCGCTGGGCTTCCGGAGAGACGCGGGTCCAGGCACGCTCAAGAGCGCGTCCTCGGCCCCCGATCTTGTAAGAGAGAAACGGGAAGATGCTACGAATCAGATCGGGATAGGCCAGCCCCCAGGAAACGTCCTCAAGGCTGGATGAGCCCGCTTCGTCGACGATCGCCTGGAGTTCTTGATTGGCTGGAAGCTGCCCATTCACGTCGTAGCGATTGGTGAAGTACATCGCACCTACGCTGCCGCCGGAGACCGAACTGATCAGGCGGATGGAACGCGCAAACCGGAAGTCAGAGAACTGTGAACGGCAATTGATCTCAAGTCCGGTGAGCACGCGGGCGGTCCAGGCCGCAGCCTGAATGCCGCCGCCGGAAGCGGCCACCAGGATCACTTTCGAATTGATGTTGCGAAGAAGAACCTCCGCCGGATTGGCGGCTCGCGGAATTGCCTTGCGGTGAGTGCCATAGAAGTGATCGGTGGTGGGAAGCCAGGCAGTAATAGCGAGCAGAATTCCGCAGATCAGAACGATCGGAATACGCCAGCGGTCAGCGGCAAAGGTCAGCCCCGACATTCCCCAGCAGGTGAGCATAAGCAGCAGGAGAACGTAGGTGTAGCTGGGAACGCGCGTGCTTCGAAAGTAGTGCGCGATGCCGACCCCTAGATAGAGCGCCAGAGTGACGATAAACAAAATGGTGGAAAGCAGGTGCCCGGGAAGAAGATCGCCGTAGGAGTCGAGGTAGCCGGCTGGGTTCAGGAAGTTGCGTGCGCACCAGCGGAAGACAAGATCAAAGGGCCAGGTGAACCAGCCACGAAAAGTGAGATCACTGAAGACAGCTGCGGCCGCCCAGAGAACGACAGCAGCGCAACCCGCACCGATGATAGCTCCGGCGAGCAGGCGCATCAGACACGAAAGTCGTGCCGAGGCGAATTGTGGACCGGAGAGCCGGGCAGCTTGTGAAGGCGCGTAGAACAGGATAGCGATGAGAGTCGGAATCGCGAGGAGCGCGGCAAAGGCGTAGTTCTGTGCGCGCGGAAGTTCCGAGGATGCCTGATAGACGACTCCCGGGAAGCGAGAACTGCCGTAAGAGAAGATGACCCATCCGGTAAGGAGGGTGGTCCAGGAAGCACAGAGTGCGCTCAGTGTGACGACTGCCATTCCGCCGAGATCCATGTCGAACAAGTTTGCGAGCAGCGGCCTGGCAAACTTGAGAGCGATGACTGGCAGCAGAACCAGCGCGAGTGCCGATAGCAAAGGCACGCGCGTGAGCATAAGGAATGGCAGAAGCTCGCGCCAAGGGACCGCGAAACAGAAAAAGCCCAGCATGGAGACCTCCTCGAACACAGGAAGCTCCCGTGGGGAAAGAGGACGAGAGTTGAGGTAGAGTACGCCGGCGTGGACGTAGGGTCAATGGAAAGCTAGGTTCTTCGCACCTCACTCACCAAGCGAGTGATTCAGAAATTCGTGTCGGAGCCGGTTGGGATTTCAGGAGATAAGGGGTTGTTCGACTTGCCCGCACGATTCGCACACGAATCGTCCGGCTTCGCTCAGGTAACAGGTTTTGTTCACAGCTGGCTTCTGCTGCAGTAGTTAGTTATTCTCTCGTCAATGAGTACCATCGCCCTAACCGAGCTGCTGGGCGCGCCGGTGGTGGATTCCACCGGGGCGCAGGCCGGACGTGTGCGTGAGCTGGCGCTCACGCCGCAAGAAGACCGGCAGCGCATCTCGATGGTGATCGTGAAGACTTCATCGGGCAGCCGGTTGTTGCCGGCTCAGTTCATCATGTCGCTCAATGGCGGGGTACGCGCGCGGTCGGCGCAGAGCGAGTGGGCGAGCGCGGATTCGCAGGAGGGAATGTTTCTACTGGCGCGCGACCTGCTGGACCAGCAGGTGATTGACGTTTTCGGGCGGAAAGTAGTGCGCGTGAACGATGTTGACCTGCACCAGGAGTCGCATGGCGAAGGCCATCTTGTACTCAAAGTAGGATCGGTCGATGTTGGCCCCAGAGGCGCTGTGCGCCGGCTGCTGAAGGGCGTTGTGCCGATGATGGCAATGCGGACTCTGCTCAAAAAGATACCTCCACGAAACATTCCCTGGGATTTCGTGGACATCATCGAAACTGATCCGGCGCGGCGCGTGAAGCTGAAGATCTCGAACGAACGCCTTGCAAAACTGCACCCCGCGGATATTGCGGACATTGTCGAAGAGCTGGCGCCGGATGAGCGCGAGGCAGTGTTCGAAACGCTCGATGAAGAAGTGGCGGCAGAAACCCTGGAAGAAGTCGAGCCGAGGGTCCAGAAATCGATCGTCGAATCGCTGGATTCCGAACGCGCGGCCGAAATCGTCGAAGAAATGGAACCGGATGCGGCGGCCGACCTGCTGGCTGACCTGCCGGAGGAGCGAACATCGGAAATCCTGCTGGAGATGGAACCCAAGGAGCGCGCCGAAATGGTGGAGCTGCTCGAGTTCCGTGAGAATACGGCCGCAGGCAGGATGACGACCACCTTTCTGGCGCTGGATTTCAATAAAACTAACGATGAAGCGATTGAGGCGTTGCGGAACTTTGAGGGCGGTGTGGAGACGGTCAACACCATCTACCTGGTAGATTCGCGCGGCACGCTGGTTGGCGCCGTGCCGCTGGTGAACCTAGTGCTGGCGAAGCCCGAGACTCCGCTGCTGGCGTTGGCCCAGGAACCGCTGATTTCCACTCACCCCAACGCGAATGAAACAGATGTTTCCGAATTGTTTGATAAGTACAATCTGCTGACCTTGCCGGTGGTGGATGATCACAACAAGTTGACGGGAGTGATCACGTCAGATGATGTGATCAGTTTGTTGCGTTCGAAGTTGTAGAGTAGTTCCCGGCAGCGCCGATTCGCAGGAAGTTCCGCTCAGGCTCAAAAAAGCCTGCAGTGGCCAGCTGCGCGCTTCGACTGTTCAGTTTTCCGGTCTGCATTTATCCTGTTCAATTCGTTCGAGCAGATCAATCAAGCCAATGAGATTACTGCGTCGCTGGAAAATGCGCTTGCTGCTGTTCTTTGCGGTGGTGGGGCCGGGGTTTATCACCGCCAACGTGGACAACGACGCCAACGGCATTTTCACGTATTCCGCGGCAGGCGCGCAGTTCGGGCACATGCTGCTGTGGACCCTGATTCCGGTAACCATCGCCCTGATCGTGATTCAGGAGATCGCGGCGCGCATGGGAGCGGTCACGGGCAAGGGCCTGAGCGACCTGATCCGCGAGGAGTTCGGGTTTCGCGTCACGTTTTTTATGATGCTGGGGATTCTTCTTCTGAACTTCTTCAACATTGTAGGAGAGTTTGCGGGCATTGCGGGAAGCCTGGGACTGTTCGGGCTTTCGAAGTTTGTGACGGTTCCGGTTTGCGCGCTTATCGTGTGGCTGATCGTGGTGAAGGGGCAGTACAAGTCGGTAGAAAAGATTTTTCTGGTGGCCTCCTTTTTCTATGTGACTTATATCTTCGCCGGCATATTTGCCAAACCAGCCTGGCTGGATGCTCTGGTATCCACGTTTGTGCCACCGCACAAAGATGTGTTCCTGCAACGCGGCTATATCTATATGGCTGTTGGTGTGGTGGGGACCACGATCGCGCCCTGGATGCAGTTCTACCTGCAGTCGTCAATTGTGGAAAAAGGCATAACCAGGCGGCAGTACAAGACCTCGCGGCTGGATGTGATTGCGGGGTGCATTTTTACCGATATCGTGGCATGGTTCATTATCGTGGCCTGCGCGGCAACGCTGTATGCGCACGGCATGCACAATATTTCCGATGCGGCAGATGCCGCGCAGGCGCTGCATCCGCTGGCAGGCGATTACGCCTACATTCTGTTCGCGATGGGGCTGTTCAACGCTTCGCTGTTTGCGGCGTCGATTCTTCCGCTCTCAACCGCTTACACGGTTTGTGAAGGACTCGGATTCGAGTCGGGAGTAGGGAAAGCTTTCAGTGAGGCCCCGGTGTTCTACTGGCTTTACACGGTTCTGATCGTGGCAGGGGCAGGAGTGATTCTGTACCCCAACCTGCCGTTGGTTAAGATTTCGATTCTTTCCCAGGTAGTAAATGGGATTGCGGTGCCTCCGGTTCTGATCTTCATGCTGCTGCTGGTGAACCGCAAGGAACTGATGGGAGAGTACGTGAATTCACGCCTTTACAATGTGATCGCATGGGGTACTGCTGTGATCATGATTGCACTCAGCATCGGGCTGCTCTGGGCCGCAAAAGGGTGAAGAATTTTTCCCTTCCAGCCTTTTATCTTCTTCACAACTGATTACAATAGATGAAGCCGTAAGGGTGCCAAATGCGTCGTTGCCGTCTGCTGTCCCTTCCGTTACTAGTCGCTGTCTCGCTATTCGCCTTGCCGCCGGCTTATGCACAAGATTCTGTTTCTGAAATCAGCGTTTCCAAGGTAAAGACCTATCACGACGGCGGTATTCGCGATCTGGATGCGATCGGGAACCGCAAAGTGGGATGCGATCGGGGGATGGGCAACTGGTACACCATGGACCATCAGATTGCGATGGGAAAGTCATATGCGGAGCAGGTGGAATCGCAATCGAAGCTGATTACCGATCCGGTGATCACCGAATATGTGAACCGCATCGGCCAAAACCTGGTGCGCAATTCGGATGCGCAGGTACCGTTCATCATAAAGGTGATGGACACCGATGACGTAAATGCCTTCGCACTGCCGGGCGGTTTTTTTTACGTAGACTCTGGCCTGATCCTGGCGGCGGATAACGAAGCCGAATTGGCGGGAGTGATGTCGCACGAGATCGCGCATGTCGCGGCGTGCCATGCGGCGCGGCAGAACACGCGAGGACAGCTGATGAACCTGGCATCGATCCCGCTGATCTTTATCGGCGGCGGCGTGGGTTATGCCGCGCAAAACATTGCAGGCCTGGCGTTGCCACTTGGATTTCTGAAATTTACTCGCGGGTTTGAATCAGAAGCGGATTACCTGGGCCTGGAATATCTGTACAAGGCGGGATACGATCCCCAGGCGTTTACAGCGTTTTTTGAAAAGATCAAGGTAATGGAAAAGCAGCGACCGGGATTTGTTGCAAAGGCGTTTGAGACCCATCCGCAGACACCGGACCGTATTCGGAAGACCCAGCAGGAGATTGACACGCTGCTTCCGGCGCGAGCTCAGTACATGGTCGACACCTCAGAGTTTGAGGAGGTGAAAGCCAGGCTGACGGCGGTAGAGAACCGGCACAAGCTGAACGGTGGACAGTCGGACCGGCCGGTACTGCGGCGGCGCGGGACTGCTCCAGGCAGCGAGGTGGAGGACGGGAAACAGAAGAGTGATGATGAACGTCCTACGTTGAAGCGGCGCAGCAGTCAGTTCTGACTCGCAGCGGTAAATCTCCGCGGCCTCCAAAGACAGCCTGAGTCGGGCACGCGTAAAGGCTGCCCCTGTCCTACAGCGGCGCAGTGGGCTACATTCTTGCGCCGGCTCACTTCCCAGGTCTCGCAAAGGCGGCGAGACCTGGGGCACCCCGGATAAAGGTGGTTCGCGCGAAAAGTTTCTGGGGCGCGTCGGATCAAAGCATTAATTTCTCCTGTTAAACTCCACAGCCATGGTCCACACCCTGCTGCTGGCCGCGCTTTTCTTTCTTCAATCTCCAGATACACCGGAACCGGGCGCGACGGAGGCGATTCACGCCGCTACCACCGACCCTCACTACATCTCGCCCTGGGTCTCATACATTCCTCAATCCACTAACGTGCCTTCGCCGGAGAAGTTTATGGGACGCATTATGGGCGCGCCCGGTGAACTTCTCGGTACGGAGAAAACGTATGCCTACGCTCGCGCGCTCGCCGCTGCCTCTCCGCGGGTTCGCGTGTTCACGATCGGCCGCAGCGAAGAGGGACGCGACATCATTCTGATTGCGATTTCCGATGAAGCCGGCATTCGCGATCTCGAGCAGCTGAAGTCCGCCGCTGCGGCACTCGCCGACCCTCGCCGCACCGACCGTTCTGCCGCAGAGCAACTCATCCAGACATCGCGTCCCATCTATTATTTCAATGCCGCACTGCATTCGGACGAAACGGGTTCCACGGAAGCGGTGGTGGAACTCGCTTATCGGCTGGCGGTCTCGGAACAGCCAATGATCCAGCGCATGCGCCAGAACCTTATTGTGCTGATCAATCCGATATCGAATCCCGATGGCCGCGACAAAATGGTGGATTGGTTTTATCGCTATCTGAAAGGCAAGACAGAGCGCGCTTCCCTGCCCCGTCAATCACCTCCATACTGGTCGAAGTACACTTTTGTTGATATCAATCGGGATACTCACCAGCAGACCCACGAGACAACCAAAGCCGTCCATCGCATGTTTCATGAGTGGCACCCGACCGTGGTGCACGACCTGCATGAAGGCTCGCCGTTTCTCATGAGCTGGAACGGCACCGGGCCGTATAACCCCAACATTGATCCAATCACGTATTCCGAATTTCTGGAGCTCAGTTTTCACGAGGTGGAGGCGTTGACTGGCATGGGAATGCCGGGAGTCTCAACCTGGAACTTTGGAGAAGCATTCGCCCATCTTTATCTTGATTCCGTCGCGATGAACCACAACAGCATCGGACGCGGATATGAAACCTGGGGCAACGGCAGCGCCGAAACCGAGCGCCGCCTGGTCAATGAACCAGAAACCAAGATGGAGTGGTACCGTCCCATGCCGGCTCCGCGAGAAGTTACCTGGTCAGCTCGCGACAACCTGAACTATCAGGAAACCGCAATGCTGGCGGCGCTCGACGACTCTGCCGTAAACGCCAAGCAGATGCTGCGAAACTTCTATCAGAAGAACTGGAACTCCTGGCAGAAAGGCCTCACCCAGCCTCCCTACGCCTTCGTTATCCCGGAAGATCAGGGCGACAAGCTGCGAGTCGCGCAAATGGTAGGCCGGCTGATGAATCAGCACATCGAAGTCAGCCGGGCACAGAATCCTATTCAGTTGAAAGAAGGTTCATTCCCGGTCGGCACGTATGTGGTCCGGCTGGACCAGCCTTATCGGAACTATGCGGTTGATCTGCTCACTCCGCAGAACTTTCCGAAAGATGGCGGCGAGCCTTACGACGATGTCTCATGGGAGCTGCCCGCGCACTACCACCTGGAAGCTATCCCGACGGCAGACGTTTCTATTCGCGATGCCACGCTCACACCACTGACCGAAATTCCGCACCCTAATGGCAATGTCAGCGGCGCGGGTCCGGTGTACGTGTTGAAAGACACCGGGCAGGAAGCTCTACTGGCTGCCCGCTATCGCCTGGCTGGTTTTGAGATCCAAATCGCCGAACAAGCATTTCAGGCCGGCGGCAGCGACTTCCCCGCGGGTTCGTGGATCATCCCGGCGCAGAAAGGGCTGCACGACAGTATCCTTTCAACTGCTGCCGAACTGGGGCTCGATTTCATACAGCTGGCAAGTACACCGCAGGTCACGCATCATCCTGCAAAGGCGCCACGCATCGGAGTGTGGGTGCCGTGGGCTGATACTGATTCAATCGGGTGGATTCGCTACTCGCTCGATCAGCGCAAAATTCCTTACGCCTATCTGCGCGACGAGGACATCCGCGCCGGCAATCTTCGCAGCCGCATCGACGTTTTGCTTTACGGGCACGTCGATCTTGAACTCGCGGAGCAGATTGAAGGCCTACCGAAGCGGTGGTCGCCCATGCCCTTCAAGAAAACTGCACAGGCGCCCAGCTTTGGAACACCGGCGGAATCCGATGACATCACCGGTGGCATCGGCTATGCGGGCCTGGCGCAGATTCAGAACTTCATTAGCGATGGGGGGCTTTTTGTAACGCTGGGCAGCGGATCTATGCTGGCGCTGGAAGGCGGACTGGTCCGTTTCGTGCGGCGGTCTTCTGGAGGCGTGCCGCGCAGCACTACCGGAGGTGGAGCAGCATCGGCGGCGGCGGCGCAGCAGGCTTTGACCCGCACGCCGGGCGCTCACGTGAGGGTGACATTTGATCGTCCTGACCATCCGATTGCGTATGGGTATCCAGCGCGCACTCACGTTTTCCGCCAGAATTTTCCGCTTTACGACGCCCCGCGCCACTGGATGCGCATGGCTTATTGCACCACCTGTCTGGATGGTCCTGAAGACCGTAGTGGAATTGTGATGGAGTGGGGGGACACCGAAGGCAAGCCGTTTGTGATCAGTGGCCAGGCATGGGGAGAGGAAAACCTTGTGCACCGGCCCGCGATTCTCGACATGCCGGTCGGCCGCGGGCATGTAGTCAGTTTTAACTTCAATCCCATGCACCGCGATCTTAATCGCGGCGATCAACGTATGTTATGGAATGCGATCATCAACTGGGAAGCGATAGTGGCCGGGGAGCCTAAACATCAGGTTTCCCCGGCACCTACCGATGAACCTTAACGAAGCGCTTGCAGGTTCAGGATGGAGGAAAGTATGTTGCCGAGCACTCCGTACTGGCCGTCAGCATAATAGCCGTACTGGAAGCGCCCGTAGTATCCGTCTTCATAACCCCGTTGAAATCCCTGGCGGAAGTAGTATTGGTAGTCGTCCATGCCGGTGTAGTAACCGTCATAGCCGTAGGTTGCGTCCTGAAATGCATAGTTGTCCTGGTAATCAGCCCGCCAGCCATCCTGTCGGTCTGCTTCGCCGGCCCGGAATCCTTCTTCGTAACCGGCATTTATCGCGCGCCGCAAGACCTCTGCCCCGTACTGATTGGTCTCGTAATAATTTCCAGCGCGGTAGTAGCGATAAGCGGGTGCGGTGTAGAAGTAAGGATCGTTGTAGTAGTCAATACGCTGCGATCTGATCCGAGCTTCCTGCTCCCGTAACCGGTCCAGGTAGGCCTGCTGGAAGCGGTACTGCGACATGCGTCGCTGCTGCTCCAGTTGGGCGGTTTGACTAGCTAAGCGGCGCTGCTGCTCATCCAGCCTGCGCTGATAATTAGCGACCTGTTGCTGCTGCTGCTGAATCAACTGCTGCTGGCGTTGCTGCGAGACGCGCTGCTGATTGGAACGCTGCAGCTCCTGCCGCGCCCGTTCCTGCTGCTGCTGCCATTGCTGCTGCGCCGCCTGCTGACGCTGACGGTTGATCTGTTCCTGTTGCGCGGAAATTGCCCGACGCTGCTCCGCCTGGTTTGCCTGTTCACGCCGTTGCTGTTCCTGCTGACCGCGCTGCTGTTCTTGTTGCGCCCGCTGCTGTTCCTGCCGCTGTTGTTCCTGGCGCTGTTGCTGAGTGCGGTCCTGCTGCTCACGCTGCTGATTAGCGCGTTGCTGTTCCTGCTGCTGGCGTTCTTGCTGCTGGAGCTGCTGCTGAGTGCGGTCCTGCTGCTCACGCTGCTGATTTGCGCGTTGCTGTTCCTGCTGCTGGCGTTCTTGTTGCTGCCGCTGCTGCTGAGTGCGGTCTTGCTCCTGGCGGGCGCGGTTTTCCTGCTGCTGTTGCCGCTGTTGTTCCTGCTGGCGTTGTTCCTGCGCCCTCTGCTGTTCAGCCCGTTGCTGCTGCGTCCGCTGTTGCTGTTGCTCCTGCTGCTGCTGTCTCTGTTGTTCCTGCCGTTGCTCCTGAGCCCGGTTCTGCTGCTGTTCACGTTGTTGTTGCTGCCTTTGCGGCTCCTGCGGCGGACGTTGTGGTTGCGGGCGCGGCTTCGCCGGTTCTTCCTGCTTCGGCGGTTTCTCTTTTTTTTCGTTCTCCGGTTCCTGCTGTGCCCACGCCCCGCCTGTTCCCAAAGCTGCGGCCAGCAATGCCGCTATCAATGTTTTGCTTAGTCTCATAAACGCAAGCCTCCAAGCCAGAGGATAGGATGTCATTCTGCGCTTCAAAGCTGTGTGCAACCGCCTGCATGAAATCCCTGATTTTGCGAGCGGAAATACCTCAGCCCATGGTGCTCGAATCTATAGGTATCTAACCCCGGCGGACGTGGTTAGTCGCGTGGGAATTGCGTGAAGACGTAGCCCGGGTCTGCGATCCGGACGGGGCGGATCTTAGATGCGCCCCTGGGTAGTTCGATTTCCCGGAAGTTTGCCCGTCTGACCAGAGCGGGATAAACTTTGAACTTAGACAGAAAGGAAGTAGACCCCGTGCTTATTGTCATGCAGGCGCACGCCACCGTAGAACAGATAACAGCAGTGTGCAAGCGAGTTGAGTCGCTGGGTTATCGCGCGCATGCCATGCCCGGAGCGCAGCGCACCGCCATTGGGGTGACCGGCAACAAAAGCGAGGTCGAACCGGGCGCGATCGAGGAAATGCCGGGAGTGCAGGAACTGATCCGGGTCAGCAAACCCTACAAACTGGTGAGCCGGGACGTTAAACAGGAAAATACTGTGGTGCGGTTTGCGGGAACTGACGCGACGTTAGGCGGGCCGGGGCTGGCAATCATCGCGGGACCGTGCTCGATTGAAAGCCGTGAGCAAAGTTTTGCAGTCGCCGAGCGGGTGGCGCGTGCAGGAGCGCAGTTCTTTCGTGGCGGCGCATACAAGCCTCGCACTTCACCATACGCCTTCCAGGGCCTGGGAGAAGAAGGCTTGCAGATTATGGCCGAGGTTCGAGAGAAATTCGCACTGAAGATCGTGACTGAGGCGCTTGATAACGAGTCGCTCGAACTGGTTGAACAGTACGCCGATGTAATCCAGATTGGCGCGCGCAACATGCAGAATTTCTCGCTCTTGAAGCGCGCCGGACGGGCGAAGAAGCCGGTCATGGTGAAGCGCGGCATGTCGGCGACGCTCGAAGAATTCCTGATGGCTGCCGAGTACGTAATGAGCGAGGGCAACTACAACGTGATTCTCTGCGAGCGCGGGGTGCGGACGTTTGCCGATCACACTCGCAACACCCTGGATTTGAGCGTTGTTCCCGCAGTGCAGCGGCTGAGCCATTTACCGATAGTGGTTGATCCAAGCCACGGCACCGGCAAGCGGAACAAAGTCACCCCGCTTTCGCGCGCCGCGGTTGCGGTGGGGGCCGATGGTTTGATGGTTGAGGTCCATCATGATCCGGATCGCGCGCTTTCGGATGGGATGCAGTCACTTTACCCCGATCAGTTCGACGATCTGATGGTGCAGTTGAGGCAGATTGCACCGGTCCTAGGGCGTACCATTCCCACCCTTCGAATCCCTCTGCTTGCAAACAGTTCGAGCACATGGGACGCAACCACACGCACCACGACTGCCGGTTCATTGTGAAAAGGGACAGGTTCTTTTGCTGATCGTTGTGGAGGAAGGCGGTTCCGTGGGCGATGTTCAGGTATCGAAAACCTGGGGCGCAGATGTAGACAACAGGGCCATTGCAGAAGTGAAAAAATGGCGTTTTCGCCCGCAACTCAAGGACGGAAAACCCGTTGCGGTTCAGGTACGTAAAAACCAATCTGACTCGATATTGATACCGGATTGATACCGGGCGAGCCGATTCTCTGTTGTGCTTACTCTTGGCTCTGACACTTTCATGCTTCTGTGTTCATCGTCTCTGAAAACTCAAATGCCGTACACTTTTTAATCGGTGCGCAAGCTCCTTCTCATCATCGTCGCGATTCCCCTGATGGGTGCTCTTGGCTGGTGGTATTTCCATGAGCGGCAACTCACAGATCTCGGCCCTTCCTATCGCGAGTACGCTTACGTTACCAACGGCAAAAGTAACACTGTCACAGTGATTGATCTGCGCACATTTCAACCCGCAAAGACCATTCGAGTAGGCACGGAACCGACGGGCGTAACTGTCAACCCCAGGCGAAATGAAGTTTATGTAGTCAACAGCGGATCGGGATCGGTAAATGTTATCGATGCCGAGAGCAACGCCGTCACAGCAACCATTACCACTCAATCCAAACCGTTTTTCATTTCCGTTTCCGATGACGGAAAGCGCGGCTATGTAGCCAATTCCGCCTCAAACACGGTATCGGTCATCGACCTCGACCGGCACGCGGTGAATCAGAACATTCGGGTCGGCTCCGCGCCCGGCTTGGCGCGGATTTCGCCGGATGGCCGCAACCTGGTGGTGAGTAATCGCGGGGACGACACCGCAACTCTGATTGACGCGCTGGCGCTACGGGTCAGAGGCACGGTTTCGATTTGCCATCAACCGGAAGACATCGCCATTCTCCCCGATAGCAGCAAAGGATTTATCGCGTGTTCCGGCTCCGGGCAAGTAGCGGTTATCGATTTGAAGTCCGACAAGCTGCTGACGCTTCTGGACGTTGCAAAAACTCCCGTCAGCCTGGCGCTAAAGCCGGATAGCGGAGAACTGATGGTCATCAACTTCGATTCAGACAATATATCGGTCATCGAAACCACTACCAACGAAGTGAGCGGCAGCTATCTGATCGGCACCCATCCCTCGCGGGGAGTAGTCTCGTCGGACAACTCGCGCCTGTATGTAAGCAACTTTGGATCGAACACAGTCGCGGTCTATGACATCGACAGTGGGAAAGTTCTCGCTTCCATACCGGTAGGGAGTCATCCCGATGCTCTGGCGCTTTCAAAAAGTGAAAATTACCTGCTGGTCCTGGATTCGCAATCGGGTGACGTGACGGTGATTCAAAAACGCAGGCCCAAGAAGCTGGAGCCATCTGAGTATTCGCTTCTGACCATGATTCCGGTGGGAGTTCAGCCCAACAACATCGCCGTGAAATCGTTCATGGCAACTACACATTAGTGGGTGACTTGCGCGCTGCTCAATTGCTTCTGTTCTGGGTGTTGCCCAGTCTGTTCGAGTTCGTAGCCTTGAATCGCGAAGCACAGGGCTTGATCAAAGAACTGGTCCAGCAAGCGAAGCAGCTCTAACTCGCCATAAAGCTCAACCGCATTCAACAAAAACCCCTGGCGCTGCAGAAAGGCCCAAAGGTGTTCTTTGGTGCGCATGAATGCCCATGAGAAGTCGGACAAAGACACGCCTTGTGCAGACCGGCGGGTACCCAATGCAACGTACTTCGATTCGATGTCACCAGTGGTTTTTGTCAGCAGCCACTCGCTGAGGTGTTGCAGGAGCTCGTGAATACGACCGCGCAGCTCGTTGACTGGAATTTTCCGCAAATCGCTGGTGCGCGAATCAGCTAACAGCTTCTCGACCAGGTTTTCACTTAATTCATCGCAATGACTTTCAATCAGACGTACCAATCGAATAGCAATCATTCCTCTACCTGCTTTTTTTATTGTCTAGTTATTTAGATGCGATGCGGACCGAGATAGATGGAACGAACATCTTTAAAAGCAGGATGTCAGCCTTTTGCGCCGCAGCATTTCTTGTACTTGTTGCCTGATCCGCATGGGCAGGGATCATTGCGCCCTACCTTGGCTGCGCCGCGAACAACCTGTTGCACTTTTTGCATTTCACCGGAACCGGCCATGCGCGCCTGCTCGAGCTCGCGCCGTTTTTTGCGCTGAAAGGCTTCTTCAAGATCGTCGACCGAAGTGGCCACCCCGCGTGGTGGGCGGCTGCCATTGCCGCCATTGCCTGCGGAGCCAAGAGCCGGCACACCTGCTTCCGGACCGGCTTGCCCTTCAGGGCCACCGTGAGGTCCCATGGTTCCGGAATCGCCAGGCCGTTCGAGAATCTGCATCAGGTAAAGATAGCGAACTGTCTCTTCCTGCGATCGCTGCATCATGGCTTCGAACATGTCGAATGATTCGCGCTTGTACTCGACCAGAGGATCATGCTGCGCGTACCCGCGCAGTCCAATACCCTCTTTCAAGTGGTCCATGCTGAGCAGATGGTCTTTCCATTGCGCGTCCAGCACGCTGAGCATGATCATGCGCTCGTGATAACGCATGGCATCGGGGCCGATCAACTTCTCCTTTGAGTCATACCGCTCTTTCAGCTTCTCAAAGATCGCGTCCCCAAGTTCCTGCCGATTCAGTTCCTCCATCTTTACGCCTTCGGCGGCGACATCAACTCCGAAGCGGGTAAAGATGGCATCTTTCATGGCTTTTAAATCCCAGTCAGCAGGATGAACCTTGGGATCGCAATACTGATCAAGAAGCGAGCCAAGAATTCCAGCCACGTACTCTTCGAGAATCAGATCTTTTTGATCGACGCCTTCCAGCAACTGGCGGCGCAGGCCGTAAACCGCCTCACGCTGCTTGTTCATCACGTCGTCATACTCAAGCAGGTGTTTGCGAGCTTCGAAGTTCTGGCCTTCGACTGCCTGCTGCGCCTTTTCGATTCGGCGTGTGATCAGGCCGGATTCGATCGGAATTCCCTCTTCCATTCCGAGCCGCTGCAGTAGTTTTGAGACCCACTCTTTGGCGAAGATGCGCATCAAGTCATCTTCCAGGGACAGATAAAATCGTGATGCTCCGGGGTCGCCCTGGCGGCCGGCACGTCCGCGCAGCTGATTGTCGATGCGCCTAGACTCATGGCGCTCGGTGCCGAGAATGAAAAGCCCGCCGGTGGCAGTTACGTCGTCGTGTTCTTTGTCGGTTTGCGATTTGTGACGGATGAAGATTTCATTCCACTGGTCGGTTGGAACCACGTATTCATTGCCGGCGTAATACCAGACCGTACTCTTGCTGTCGTCCACTTCGGTCTGAATTTGGCCCTGAGCGGCGCGCAATGGCTGGGCAATTCCCTTTTTGACGCATTCCTGCTTGGCCGTGAACTCGGGATTGCCGCCCAGAAGAATGTCGGTTCCGCGGCCCGCCATGTTAGTGGCAATCGTGACCATGCCTTTACGGCCGGCCTGCGCAACGATCTCCGCCTCACGCTCGTGATATTTGGCGTTCAGGACGACGTGCCTGATATTTTTTTTCTTCAGCAGTTCGGAAAGCCGCTCAGATTTTTCGATGGAGGTGGTGCCCACCAGAACCGGCTGCCCGGTCTGGTTGAGTTTTTGGATCTCATCCGAGGCCGCGAAATATTTTTCCTTCTCTGTCCGGTAAACCACATCCGGATTTTCTTTCCTCAGTAGTGTCCGGTTGGTGGGAATGACGGTAACTTCCAGGCGGTAGATGCTGTCGAACTCAGGGGCCTCGGTTTCGGCGGTCCCGGTCATGCCCGCCAGCTTTTTATACATGCGGAAGTAGTTCTGAAAGGTGATGGTAGCAAGTGTCTGGTTCTCGCGTTCGATCTTGACGTTCTCTTTGGCTTCCACCGCCTGGTGCAGACCGTCAGACCAGCGGCGGCCGGGCATCAACCGGCCGGTAAACTCGTCGACGATAATTACTTCTCCGTCTTTTACAACGTACTCCACATCGCGGCGATAAAGCGCGTGAGCTTTTATGCCGGTCTCAACGTGATGCTTCAGGTCCCAGTTCTCGGGATCAGCGATGTTGCCAATTCCCAACAGCTTTTCGACTTTCTCCCAGCCTTCATCGGTAACGGTGATGGAACGGTGTTTTTCATCGACCACGAAGTCGCCGGTCAATTGCTTAGGCTCGCCGGGCGCAGTATCGAGCTCCTCGCCTTTTTCGAGCTTGGGAATAATGCGATTGACCTTGAAGTATTTGTCGGTGGATTCTTCGCTGGCTCCGGAGATAATGAGCGGGGTACGCGCTTCATCGATCAGGATCGAATCGACTTCGTCGACGATCGCGAAGTTATGACCGCGCTGGACACAATCGCGCAGATCGAACTTCATGTTGTCTCGCAGGTAATCGAAGCCGAACTCGTTGTTGGTGCCATAGGTGACGTCGGAGGCATAGGCTTCGCGTCGCTCTTCGTCGTCCAGATCGTGCACGATGACGCCGACGGTTAACCCCAGAAAGCGATAAAGCTTGCCCATCCACTCGGAGTCGCGTTTCGCGAGGTAATCATTGACGGTGATGACGTGTACGCCGCGCCCGGTGAGCGCATTCAGATATACGGGCAGGGTTGCAACCAGGGTTTTTCCTTCGCCGGTTTTCATTTCAGCGATCTGGCCGCGATGAAGCACCATACCGCCGATCAGCTGCACGTCGAAGTGCCGCATATTCAGGACGCGGCGGCCAGCCTCGCGAACCACCGCGAAAGCTTCGACCAGAATTTCACCCAGAATTTCGTTGGTCGCCTGCAGACGTTCCTGATCTAACTGCTTGCGGCGTGCCGGGTCGGCTTCTGGTTCCTCGGGCAGTTGCGCCAGTCTCTGCTGGACACGAGCGCGGAATTCTGCCGTCTTTTCGCGCAACTGCTCGTCTGAGAGCTTCTGCATCTCAGGCTCGAGCGCGTTGATGGCCTCAACCTGAGGCATCAGGCGCTTAACTTCGCGCTCGTTTCTGGTTCCGAAAATCTTGGCTGCAAGTGACTGAATCAAAATCTATCCTTGAGGAAGGCGCACACCCGCCCGTTGTTTAAAGCCTAGCATATTAGATGCGGAGCCCGGATGTAAGTCGCTGGCTGGTGGCCGGCTCGGGAGATTTCAGGTTTTGCGACATCCCATGTAAGATTTCGCTGCTCGATTCCCGCTCACTCATGGCGACCTTCTACGATTTCTTCAGGCAGTGTGCCGAACGCTGGCCGCAAAACGCCTGTCTGGAAATTCAACACCAGGACAAGCTGGAAAGTTACAGCTATGCCGAAACGCGGCGCATGGCCGAATCGGTCGGCCGCTGGCTGGGCGAACAAGGCTATCGCGATGGCGCGCGCATCGCCATCCTTGCGGCGAATCATCCCCGCTGGGTAGCGATTTACCTGGGCGTAGTTGCCTCCGGATGTACGGCGGTGCCGCTGGATACTGCTCTGAATCAAGAACAAGTGAAGAAGCTGCTAAAGGACAGCGGCACGTCATTGGTGTTTTGCGATTCCAAGAACCTATCCAATGCGAAATTCGGCGCGGGCGAATCGATTCCGTTAATCACCATCGATCAGGCAGGCACAGAAAACAACAAGAATCTGGACGCAATACTTGCTGAAGGGCCCGGTAAATTTGCCGCGGTGTCGACCGCCCCGGATTCTGTCGCTTCGCTGCTCTACACGTCAGGAACGACTGCCGATCCAAAAGGGGTGATGCTGACGCAAGCAAACCTGCTGGCGGAAACCGAAGCGGTTTTCGATTGGATTGAAATTGGCCCATCAGACGCTGTGCTCGGCATACTGCCGATGTTCCACGTGCTCGCACAAATGGCCAATCTTATGCTGCCACTGGCACGCGGGGCGCGCGTCGTCTATCTGGAAACTCTGAATACGACCGAACTTCTGCGTGCGTTGCAGGAACGCGGAATCACCGTTTTTGCGGTGGTTCCGCAGTTTTTTTATCTCATCCACGAGCGCATCTTCAAGGAAGCCGCCAAACGGGGTGCAGTTGCGGTGCGTGCTTTCAGGATCATGATGCAGGTAAATCGCGGGCTGCGCAAAATCGGGATCAATGGCGGAGGTCTTCTTTTTGGCAGGATCCACCAGACGTTCGGCAAACGCATGCGCTTTCTTGTAACCGGTGGCTCGCGTTTTGACCCCGCGATCGGCAACGACTTTTATGCGCTCGGAATCGATATTCTGCAGGCATACGGCCTGACAGAAACGACCGGCGCCGCCTGTGCCACTCCGCTGAAAGAAAACGTAATCGGGTCGGTTGGCAAGCCGCTGAAAGGCCTGGAGGCGCGCATCAGCGACTACGAACCGGCTGAGCCGGGAACGACACCATCGGGCGAAATTGCACTTCGTGGCGGACTCATAATGAAGGGTTACTGGAACCGCCCGGATGCTACCGAAGCCGTGATGAAGGACGGCTGGTTCCATACTGGCGACCTGGGCTACTTCGATTCACGGGGCAATCTGTTCATCACAGGACGCAAGAAAGAAATCATCGTCCTCAGCAATGGAAAGAACATTTACCCGGAAGAGATTGAGGGCCACTATCTGCAATCGAAAGCGATCAAGGAAATTTGCGTTCTGGGCATGGAGGGCGCACCGGGAAATCCATCTTCCGAGCGACTGCACGCCGTAGTGGTTCCGGATTTCGAATACCTGAAGCGCCAGAAAGTGGTGAATGCCAAGGAAGTGATCCGGTTCGATATTGAAACGCTCTCTGCCAAGCTGCCCTCGACCAAACGGGTTGGGAGCTATGAAATCTGGCAAACCGATCTGCCGCGCACCACCACCCGTAAGCTGAAACGATTCGAAATCGAAAAACAGGTCAAGGCAAATTCGGCTAAAGGCAGCACGGGAGCAGCCGACGTGGCTGCGGAACGGCCGCTGACGGATGGAGAAAGAAAATGGCTCGACATTTCGGAAGTGCAGAAGGCGATCAGCGTGATTCGCGATTCGTCCCGGGACAAACCTGCGACGATTCGACCCGCCGACAACCTGGAGCTTGATCTCGGCTTTGACTCCATGCAGCGCATCGAGTTGCTGGTAGCGCTCGAGGAGCAACTTGGGGGCGATGTTGAGGAGTCGCATTTAGGAGAGATCTATACCGTCCGCGATCTGGTGGATGCAGTGCGCGAGAGCGCTGCCGGAGGCAAAAAACGTGAGCCGGCACTGATCGGGGGATGGCAGAAGCTATTAAGAGAAGAGCCAAACGAGCCGGAGGTGCTGGCCATAACAAGAAGTCGGCCGCTGGCTGACGCGCTCTGGTTTTTGTTCGGGCGCGTGGTGCAGATCATTGCAGTCGATCGATTCCCGCTCAAAGTCACCGGAGTAGAAAATTTGCCCAAGCAAGGGCCGTACATAATTTCTTCAAACCACCAAAGCTTTCTTGATCCGCTGATGCTCGCCTGCTTGTTTCCGTGGAATATCTTCCGCAACAGCTTTGCCGTAGGCACCAGCGAAATTTTCGGATCAGGAATCATGCGAACCCTGGGGCGCTGGTTGCGCGTGATCTCCGTTGATCCCGACGCCAATCTGGTTCCAGCCATGCGAGCGGGAGCGTACGGGCTGCGTAACGGTAGGGTGCTTGTACTTTATCCGGAAGGCGCGCGCAGCATCGACGGCTCACCGCAGGTTTTCCGAAAAGGAGTTGCCATCCTGGCGATTCACATGCAGGTTCCAGTTGTCCCGGTCGCAATCGACGGTTTCTATAAGGCCTGGCCGCGGGACAAATCCTTTCAAGGTTTTGTTCCGCTGAAAATGGAGATTGGAAAACCGATCAATCCGCCACCAGAATCGGCAGCATCGGAGGACACTTATCAGCAGTTCACTGATTTGCTGAAGACGCGGATTGTCGCGATGTGGAATGCCTTACGCGAAACTTCATTACACCGAGACTGAGGGCCGCTGCGCTCTGCGCATCATCGTACGGCCATCGTTCCTCAATCCATAGTTAAAGACCAGGTCTGTTAAAATCGAGATTTCTCAGCGCCCCGCGTCAGCTGGTCTGAAAGCCCCATGCCGGTTAAGCAAATCCCCGAAACACTGCCTCTTCCCAAAGCCACCGAAAAGCTCAAGAATCTCGCGGACGTCATTGTTATAGGTGCGGGGCCGACCGGCCTGGCATGCGCAATTGAGGCCCAGCGAGCCGGGTTCAAAGTCATCACCATCGATAAAGGCTGCCTGGTCAATTCCATCTATAACTATCCAGCCAATATGAGTTTTTTCACCACTCCCGAGCTGCTGGAGATTGGCGATATTCCGTTCAGCACATCACGGCAGAAGCCAACCCGCGAGGAAGCGCTGGAGTATTACCGCAAGGTGGCGGAACATTACCGTGTGGACGTCCGCCAATACGAGTGGGTCAAGACAGTGAACGGGGGCGACAATGCTTTTCACATAACCGCTACCGACCGGCTGCAACGAATCTACGACTATCAGGCGCGCAAGGTGATCGTCTCAACCGGGTACTACGACATGGCCAACATGATGAAGATTCCGGGCGAGGACATGGCCAAAGTGTTCCACTACTACCGCGAGCCGCATCCTTTCTTTGACACCGATGTGCTGGTGATCGGCGGAAAAAATTCGGCGGCCATTTCTGCGCTCGATCTGTGGAGGCATGGCGCCCGGGTTACGCTGGTGCATCGCGGCCCTAAGATGCACAGTCACGTGAAATATTGGATCCTGCCGGATATCGAAAATAGGATCAAAAACCAAGAGATTGCAGGGTACTTCAACAGTTTCGTCACAGCGATTGAAGCGGATTTTGTGCTGCTGGAGACTCCGGAAGGAGAGATTCGCCTGCCCAACGATTTCGTCTTTGCGATGACCGGGTACCACCCCGATTATGATTTTTTGCGCTCTATGGGAATCGAGCTCTCAGCCGACCAGTGCCGTCCGGTGTGCGATCCGCAGACGCTGGAGAGCAACGTCCCCGGAATTTATGTCGCCGGAGTAATCGTGGCCGGCTCGCGCACCAACGAAATCTTCATCGAGAACGGCCGCTTTCACGGCCAGCAGATTGCGGCAGACCTGAAGCAGAAACTGAGCGGCGCGTGAGACCGGTCTTCTAACTCCTGCACGAACATCACGGTCGCGCAGAACTGGAAAACCTGTCGGCAAAAGAAAACCCCGGGTTCAGAACCCGGGGCCGGTGGAAGGAACTGAAGATTGCTAGTTGCGGAATTTGCGCCGTGCTAAACCAGCCAAGCCGATCAAACCGCTACCGAGCAGAGTCATCGTCCCTGGCTCAGGAACTACCGAACTCGGCGCATTGGAAGCGAACCCGGTCTGAGGACCGCAGTTTGAGCCCGAAGCAGTGCAGAAGTGGATTGCGAAGCCACTGAACTGGCTTGCGTTCAAGCCTGTTCCGCTCAGTGTGAAACTCAACTGGTTCGCGCTTACCACGCCACCGGGCTGCCCCTTCACATTTGTGAAGTCATACGCAAAACTCCCGAACTGGCTCACATTCTGGTTGTCTTTGAAATTCTGGAAAGTCAATCCGCTTGTGCCATCAGCCGTCAAATTGCTGGCGGTGATCGTGCCGGTCGGTCCGTTGAAGGCAATCTGTCCGCCGTTCAGCTTGACGGAAAAATCAGCATTCATGGTTATCGTGACTGTAACCTGGCCAGTCCCTGAATCTGTCACTTGCACAGTTCCAACCGAACCTGAAACTCCTAAATTGTTCGCGGTCAGATCAAAACTTACTGAACTGGCGGATGCGAACGGAGCGGCTGCAATCAGCAAGCACAACACGGTGAGGGCGAGTACTGAGAACTTCAAGGCCCGTAGCATGGTGAAGAAATTCCTCCGGGCCACTCAGATGCACGCTCCTTTCCAGAGTTTGGCAGGTAAGCTGTGGGAAAAATGTTATTTAATATCTTTTAGAATCAGGGGCTTGCATTTGAGCCTCAGGGTTGCGGACCGGATGTAAGTACCCTTGTAAGTACCTAACATGCAAAAGCCTTCACACCTCGCGCAATCGCGCACATACAGTCAATTTGGTAGGCGTCCTAAGGTCTACTGAGATGGATCCGCAGCCCGAGGGACCGGCCACATCGATTTCGGTTCTTGCCTACCTGCGGCTGTTACGCGAGAACCGGAACTTTCGCCGACTGTGGCTGGCGCAGATTATCAGCGAAGTCGGCGACTGGTTTTACACGCTCGCGATTTACAGTCTGCTGCTTCAACTCACTGGCCGTGCCGGCTCGGTCGCGCTGGCGCTGGTGCTGCAGGTGCTTCCTCAGACGCTGGTGGGCCCCGCCGCGGGGATCGTGAACGATCGCATCAGCCGCAAGAAAGTAATGATCGCGGCTGACGTCTTACGCACCGTGATCGTGTTTGCGATGTTGCTGGTGCGCTCACGGTCGATGGTTTGGCTGGTTTATCCGCTGCTGTTGCTGGAGACGATTATGGCGGCATTCTTTGAGCCGGCCCGCAATGCCGTCATCCCAAGTGTGACTGCGCGAGAAGATGTGCTGGTGGCCAATACGCTCTCTTCCGCAACCTGGTCTGTGAACCTGCTGATCGGCGCATCCGCCGGCGGGGTGGTCATGGCATTGCTGGGTCGGGATGCGGTGTTCGTGCTCAATGCGTTGTCATTCCTGTTTTCTGCATTTCTGATCAAAGGAATGCATTTCAACGAACCGCATGCCGATGCCTCGCATCCACTCGGCGTTAGTGATCTGTTCGACTTCTCGCCGATTTTTGATGGCATCCGCTATGTAAGAGAACATCCGCGCTTGCGGACGGTAGTTTTCGTCAAGGCCGGCGAGTTGATGATCGGCCCCAGTTGGGTGCTGTTCACCGTCATGGGGCTGCGTTACTTCCCAGTACATCTTCGTGGTATTGATCCCGAGCGGGGAGCCGTCCTGGGCATGAGCCTTCTGTTAGGTGCACGCGGCGCAGGGGCCGTCATAGGACCGTTAATTGCGGCGCGTTGGGCGAGCGATTCTGAAGACCGTCTTAGCCTCGGAATTTTTCTAGGCTATCTCGGAGTGGCGGTAGGCTATGGATTGTTGGGCGCCGCTCCCAACGTCTGGCTCGCTTGCCTTTGCGTGATGATTGGGCACTGTGGCGGTTCCACGGTGTGGGTATTTTCTACCACTCTTCTGCAGCTGAACACCGACGATCGATTTCGCGGCCGGGTGTTTGCGGCGGATCTGGGTTTTTCTATGTTTACCATCGCCGTTGGCGCGTATGTGTGCGGTATTTTTCTGGACTCAGGCCATTCGGCGCGCATTATCGCCAGTACGACTGGACTCCTGATGCTGGTGCCTGCCGGGCTATGGTTCCTCTCTATCCGCCGCCGCAATGCCTCGAACGAGATCAGGAACGTGAAACCGGCATGACCTGATCGATTTTGGCCGCCATAATGAAGTCGCTCTCAGTAAGTCCGTTCACTGCGTGGGTCCACAAAGTTGCTTCCACTTTCCCCCACGCCAGGAAAATGTCGGGATGATGGCCCTGTTCCTCTGCCAGTTCGCCCACCCGGTTCACAAACGCGAGCGCCTGCTTGAAATCAGGGAACTTGAAAACCCGAGTGATGTGGTGCTCATCCACCACATTCCAGTTCGGCAGTTGATGGCTGAAGGAGTGAAGCGCTTCTCCTTTAAGTGCCGGCACGTCACCACGGCAAGGCACACAAGATTTGGATGCAAGGGTGGTCATAATGGCTCCTTCTCTCAGAAATCAAACTGGACTTAGTATCAGCAAGGATACTTGGGTCTGCTTGATTCGTCAGCAATACTTAAGGAAGGTGGCCTCAGAATCGAATTCGGAAGCTTTGCGCGCCTTTTGCGATTTTCTCAGAATCGAAAAAGGGTTGGCGACTTCAACCGTCTCGGCGTACACCATTGATGTCGAACAGTTCGCAGAGTTCTTGAGCAAAACCCGCCGCAATCTGCTGGAAGCAAACCGGCAAGACGTCAAGGATTTCCTGCAACACTTGTTCTCAAATTCTCTGGATGGGCGTTCTGTAGCGCGCAAGCTCTCGGCACTTCGTCATCTGTATCGATATCTACTGCTGGATCGGCGCGTCAAAAGCGACCCCACACTCAACCTTGACTCGCCCAGGCAGTGGCGTGTGCTTCCCAAGGCGTTGACCCGGGAAGAAGTGGCTACCATGTTGAACCCTGGTGACTCGCATATCCATTCTCAGATTCCGAAGTCACTGGCTCTTCGAGATCGGGCGATGCTCGAGGTGCTGTACGCGGGTGCGCTCCGAGTGTCGGAGCTGGTTGGTGTGAAGCTGGAAGACTTGAAACTGGAGCTCGGCTACGTGCTGGTGCGGGGCAAGGGCGACAAAGAAAGAATTGTGCCTTTGGGCGCATCCGCTCAAAGCGCAATCTCCGCATATTTGAAGCATAGGCGGGAAAGCAAGCCTGACATCAGGTCCTCATCTTATCTGTTTCCTGGAACCCGTGGCCGGAAGCTTACACGGCAGCGGGCATGGCAAATTGTGCAGCGCGCTTCTCATGCCACCGGCAGGCACGCGAGTCCGCATATGCTGCGCCACAGTTGCGCCACTCACCTGGTGGAAAATGGGGCTGACTTGCGTACGGTGCAGACTATTCTCGGGCACGCGGATATCTCCACCACCCAGATTTACACTCACGTTGCTCTTGATCGCTTGAAAAGCGTTTACCAGAAGCACCATCCGCGGGCGAAAACCAGATGAGCCGGCGCAGAGCTGAGACCAATGCTTTTCGGGAGTCGCGGATTGCTCATGACGTTGAGCTATTCTTGTGTGCGTTGCGCGAACGCAACGTCTCTCCGCACACTATCAAGGCCTACGCCGGAGACCTCTCCGTGTTCGCCAGCCATGCCGGCTTGCGATCGTGGGACAGCGTCGACCACATCACAATTCGGGGTTTTCTTTCCGTGCTTTACGAAAAAGGCCTGAGCAAGACTTCGGTCGCACGGGCGCTGGCGGCTGTGCGATCTCTGTTTCGCTGGCTCGCTCAGGAAGGACTGGTGCAGCAGAATCCGGCAAGCTTAGTTTCCACCCCGAAGATCCCTAAGAAGCTTCCACGTGTCCCCACTATCGAAGAGATGAATGCGGTTCTCGAAGGTGGACTGGCGGAAGCTGCAGCTTTTCCGGAGCGGGACCGGCTGATGATGGAACTGCTCTATGGGTGCGGCATCCGAAATTCCGAGCTGGTCGGAATCAATCTCGATGACATCCGGATGAGCGCCGACGCTGTGTTGATCCGCGGTAAAGGAAAGAAAGAGCGCATTGTGCCCTTCGGAGACGCGGTTCGTGAGGCCTATATGCGTTATATGCCAGCCCGCCAGCGATTGCTGGTACTGCAGAAGAGGACATCCTCGGCGCTCCTGCTGAATATGCGCGGAGGGCGGTTGACCACTCGCAGTGTAGGCAGGATTGTAAAGAGGATCGCGGTGGCAAAAGGCCTGCCTCGCGATGTTCATCCGCACACCCTTCGGCATGCCTTCGGAACTCATCTGCTCGAGGAAGGAGCCGACCTTCGTGCCATTCAGGAGATGCTGGGGCACGAGCGTTTGGCAACCACCCAGCGTTACACGCAGCTTTCCATGAAGCACGTTCTCGAAGTTTACGATCGCACCCATCCGCGAGCGAAATGACCCTGTAAGTTCAATTACTTCCGTAATTTGGCCGGCATAACTAATTGACCGACCATAGATGCGGCGGAAATCATTGTGCGAAAAATCACCAAAGAGCTTCTTTTACTTCTGTTTCTGGTATTGATCGCTGCGTTGATCAATTATCTGGTTGCATCCCAGCGCATGGCGCTGGTTTTCTACTTTCTTCCTACGCTTTACTCGGCTTATTGTTTCGGCCGCCGCCATGCGGTCCTGACCGCGTGTGCCAGCGTTCTGCTGGTGGTGGGTCTGACCGTCAGCAACCCCGGAATGCTGACGCGTCATGCGGAGATAGTGCTTCCCTTCGACACCCGTTGGTTGGACTTAACCGTTTGGGGTGGTGTCCTGGTGATTGCCGCCTATTTGATGGGCACACTATATGAGCGCAACCAGAAAAGTATGCACGAAATGAAAGATGGCTATGAGGGTATGCTGGTCCTGCTGCAGCAGTTTCTCTGCAGCCAGAAATACAGCGAAGCACACTCCTATCGCATCTCGATGTACGCGACAAAAATTGCCGAAGCGCTCGGATTGGATACACAAAGCGCGGAAGACGTCCGCCTGGCGGCGATGCTGCGTAACGTGAATGAGATGGGGGTCACTAACGACATTCTGTTCAAGGCTGCAAATCTCTCCGAGAGCGACGTCGATAGCCTTCAAAAAGATAGCGTCAGGAGCGATTCGAAGACGCGGGCGATGAGCAGCACATTGCAGCGCGCAATTCCCATCATGATGATGGCGCAACAATTGAACAAGACTGGAGCCACTCCCGCCGACGCCAATTTAGAAGTACAAGTACTCACCCTGGCAGAGAAGTTCGACTCGCTGATCTCAGATTCTCGGGGCGGAAAGATGTCCCCCGCACAAGCGGCCGAGTCCATCGTCAAAGGATTTGGCGCCAAATACGATTCGATGGTGGTGGACGCCTTTGCCAGAGCTTTCGGAGAACAGGGGCGAAGCGCTGGCGCATAGTCCGTTGTACAGAATCCGTCTTTAGCGGGCATTCTTTAACGGGCATAAGGTTGGACTGTGGTAACCGCTATTCCACATTGACCCAACATATTCAGGGTAGTACGATTTTTGATGCAATTGCCTCGTATTTAAGCGTAAGTCATAGAGATCATGGGAATTAAGCAGATATCGACCTTTGCCGTGCTAGCTTCTGCTTCTTTGCTGAGCGTTGGCTGCCACTCCGGGCAGCGCGTGACGTCGTTTGCCCCGCAAGCCGCGGTTCCACCCACCATCCAGAATGTTCAGCGCCCAGCGGCGGCTACTCCGCCCAAGCCGATCGAGGCGCCCGCACAATCCACAGTGGCTGTTGCGCCACAAAAAGCTGATGCTCAACCGCCCATTGCCAGGCCTAATCCGCCGAGTACTGACAATGTCTCTGAGTTGCTGGGGAACGTGCAGAAGGAACATCAGGCCGCGCTTGAAAGTTTCAAAGCTGGCAATCTGGAGGGCGCGAAACAGCATTTCGATCGAACCTTCGAATTAATGCTCAAGGCGCCTCCTGAAGTGGGCGCGGACGAGCGAATCAAAGAAGAGTTCGACAAGATTCTGGAAGAAGTTAACAGTCCGCAGATGGCTGCAATGCAGCAGGTTGACACTACCGACCAAAAAGCCGAACCGGCCCCCATCGATGAGGTCAATGAAGTAACGCCGCCGGTGGATGCGAATGTTAAAGCCAAGGCCGAAGCAGAGGTGAAGTCGACCCATTCCGACCTGCCGCTCATGCTCACCGACCAGGTCGCCGGATATATCAACTTTTTCTCCGGCCGGGGTCGAGGCGTACTGGAGCGCGGGCTGGCGCGCAGTGGACGCTACCATGACATGATCGAGACCGTGCTGGCGCAGGAAGGCGTTCCGCTCGACCTGATTTACCTTGCGCAAGCCGAATCAGGATTTCATCCGCAGGCGCTTTCCCGATCCGGTGCTCGCGGACTGTGGCAGTTCATGGCCAGCCGCGGCAGAGGCTATGGCCTGCAGCGCAGCTATTTTATCGATGAACGACAGGATCCGGAGAAAGCGACCCGCGCTGCCGCCCGTCACTTGAAGGATCTTTATAACCAGTTTGGAGACTGGTACCTGGCCATGGCCGCCTATAACTCCGGGCCCGGGACCGTGCAACAGGCTGTAAGACGAACGGGGTACGCGGACTTTTGGGAGCTGTACCGTCGCAACGTGCTGCCCAAAGAGACCCGCAATTACGTGCCAATCATCGTGGCCGTTACCATCATGGCAAAAAATCCCGGACAGTACGGTCTGGATGACATTAACTTTGAAACGCCTACACCTTACGAGACAGTGAAGATCGATTATCCGGTCGACTTGCGGCTGGTGGCGCAGTGCATCGACGTGCCGCTTTCCGATCTGCAGGACCTGAATCCCAGCCTGCTGCGACTGATAACGCCTAAGGACCAGCCATTCGAACTCCGACTGCCGGTCGGAAGCAGCGGCAAGTATCTGGCTGCCATCGAACCCATTCCGCCCAACATGCGGCTATGGTGGAGATATCACAAGGTTGCGCCGGGAGATACCGTCTCTTCCTTAGCGCGTCTTTATCACGTTTCTACAAAGTCGCTGCTGCAAGAAAACGCGCTTGCAGAGGATGCGGCACTCTCGGCTGACAGCAAGCTGATCATCCCGCTTTCTGCTAACAGCAAAATTGAAGATGGATCGGTCTACGCCCGCCGTGCTACCCGCTACCGAGTTCGGCGCGGTGACACGGTTGAAACAGTGGCGGACAATTTTGGGGTTTCCACCGGCATGGTACGCCGCTGGAACCATCTGAGAAGCAATAGCCTGAGTGGCCGGCGGGTGGTGTACGTTCACCTTCCGGTTGCCCCGGGCACCGCGGCGGCCGCAGAGACACGCATTTCGTCAAAATCCCACTCCACCCCCCGCATTGGCAAGCCGCAAGCGAAAGAAGTGACTCGCCACACTGTCAAATCGGGTGAAACGCTCAGTTCAATTGCGTCGACTTACAAGACCAGCGTAGCGGTGCTTAAACGGGACAACAGAAATGTCGCTGCCCTCCGCCCCGGTATGGTGTTGCTGGTCCGACGCTAACCGCTTTTAGATTTCCCCTTTGGATAGTTTCGCCTTCCGTTCACCTGCTTAAATCTTCTTTCCCATCTGCAGTGATGCCGGCTGCTTGGTTTTGGTTCTGAAACCGTGTGCTATAATCACGCGCCGTTCGGAAAGCATGCAGTTTTTTTGTTGTCTTTCTAAATCGCTGTAGCGTATTAGTAATCACAGCCTGCCGCACAGCGCAGCCAGATCAGGAGGAGCAATGACCTTTGACGAAACCCTCTTTGCCCGTGATGACGAGATGGATGAATTTGGTGATAGCGGGGCCTATGGCGACTCGCTAGAAGAAGATTTCGAGGAAGAAGAGGAAGAGGAGGAAGAAGCGGAAATGCCCGATGAGGATTCCGGTTCAGAACCGGCTGCTTCCACGCCTTCCGAACCATCTTCGAGCGGAGGCGGAGGCGGATCTCGTTCTGCCCGCAAGCCCGCCGCGAAAAAACCCGCCGCAAAAAAGCCGGCAGCCAAAAAGCCCGCCAAGAAAAAGGCGGCGGCGAAAAAGCAGGCAGCCAAGAAGCCTGTCCGCAAACCGGCCAAGAAAAAAGCTGCAAAGAAGAAACCGGCAACTAGGAAGGCAGCCCGTAAGGGCGGCCGCCGGCGTTAGTCGCAGATTTTTGCGCTCAGATTAAAAGGACGGGCGAAAAAACGCCCGTCTTCTTTTATCAATCCCATTCTAACCACGACTCTTCCGGCTGAAGCTCAGCCTAACGCTCAGCTGCGTGGCTATTTTTTGCCTGCAACTGATTGCAGGCACTTGCCATACAGCTCAAGCAGGTGAGCGGCGTAATCTTCCGGTTTGGCAGCCGCACCCCCGCCCTGGAAACCGACGCCAGAGGAACTGGTCCTGCCATAACCGGTTGTCATGGCGACAAACTTCATCAAGTCAAGGGCGATGTCTTCATTACGACGAGCGCCGCTGCCGGTTGCCGGTGTTTCTTCCATCAAAGCCTCCCATGGCACTGAAATGTTGGGGATTCCATCATCCATCGAAGTGAAATTCTGGCGGAAGTCTGATGATAACAGAAGGTCTGGATGGGAAGAGTGGACTAAAGTCCACGCGCAAGCTGCCGATTAAGTTTTCCGGAGGGACTTATGGCAAATGCCGTTTCATCCGTCAGGAGATCCAACCCGGTGGACCACATACAGCAACCGCATAAATCATCCGAAACAGAGAAAAAGGCTCACGCCTCGAAGAACCCCAGCTCACTCGCAAATCAAGACAAAGTGACTCTCAGCAAGCACCACGGAGCAGAGCAGAATCGTCATCAGAGCTAAGGATGAACGCGTGCAACCGGGCCGGCGCGAATGAAACATCAGCCCTAAAGAAGGCCGTTCCGGTCGCACGCGTAAGGCGGACCCGGTCAGTTCACATCCTGCAGGATGGAATCGGTAAATCCACCGCTCTGGGCGTTAAGACCGACGAAGGTACGGACCTGTCCGCTCGAAAAGGTCTGCGAGCCGGTATCGAGGACGGGAAATTTCTCGCCGAGGTTCGTCAGTTCGATTTCGTAGGCTCCGGCTGCGAGTGACTGATAACCAGTGCTGCTGCCGAACGCAAGATTGCTGACCGTTGCCGATACGGTATTCAAATCAGTACCGGGAGTCACCACGTACACATCCACCGGCCCCAGGCTGGGCGCCACATTGACGATTCTCAGCTTGAAATTGCCCGAACTGGGTGCGCTGTTGTCGTCGGTCAACACCAGAGCGGACGGCGGGGTCGAGGAAAAATTCTCGGCGACAATGGTGGTGTCAGTGCCGGACGGAACCGTGATGTTCTGGTCGATGATCACGTTCGTCGCGCCCGAACGCTCGACCTGCACATGTCGCGAGCCCGAACTTACCATCATGTAGCCGGTGCTGGTTCCGTATGCCACGGTGCCCGCCACGCTGGTGCCGTCGACCAGCAACGCCAGATTCGACTCATCCGGAACAGCGTTCACCATGCGGATGCGAGTACTCCCGCGGCCACCGCATCCTGACGCCAGTAAGACTGCGCACACCAGAAATACGCACTGCGGTACTTCCCCTGATCGTCGCGCCATAGGCTGATCACCCCACAAAGATGGATTAAGTTCGCCGAAGAAGTACGGCAGTGGAGTGATGCGACCGCTCAATTCCAAAGTTGCAGACGCGACGTAAAGAGTGAGTCAAAGGCCGTAAAGAGTTGTAAATTCGCAGCCGCGCAGCAGCGGTTTACGTTTCTTTACTCTTCTTTTACCAATTCTTTACTGGATTTTCAGTTCACAGGTGTTTCAAATGAGTGAGGGTGGCGAAAGCGCGGCTTCGCGCAAGTGACCGCCTTAAGAAATGGAGATCATTAAATGTCTAAACTGAAATTGCATGGCACAGGCGACAGCAAGCTGATGACACGGCTGACTCGGGCCTGGTTGGTGGCGGCCACTGGCTTGCTTTTGAGCGCGGGAACTGTGCTGGCTCAGGATGCGCAAACTCCCCCGGCCGACCCGGGTTCCGCAATGTCGCGCGGCGGCCATCACCATGGCATGCCCTCCGCCGACGATCAGTTGAAACACCTGACCACCAAGCTGAACTTGAGCGACGACCAACAGGCAAAGGTGAAGCCGATTCTGGAAGAGCAGCACAATCAAATGGAACAGCTGCGTGCTGACAATTCCACCTCACGCCAGGATCGTTGGAAGAAGATGCGCGAGATTCGCGAGAATTCCGACAACCAGATCAAGAGCGTACTTAACGATGATCAGAAGAAGCAGTTCGACCAGATGCGCGAGGAACAGCGCTCCCGTATGAAGGAGCGCATGGGCGCGCACTCCGGCGCTGATGCACCGCCTGCGCAGTAAAAAGTCTTCGAGTTTCTCCCCGCCCCTGAGCTCCCGGTAACCGTCGGGTATCGGGGGCATTTTTTTAGATTCTGAACTTCTGACCAAGGTACTGGGTTTTGCTGCCTGTGCTTCGTGCAAAATGCGGCAGAAGGAAAACCGCGCCTTCCACGCCTTATGGCGAGTGGGATTAACAGAAACGAACCAATTCCATGCTCCCACCCATCACACGAACACTCAGACTTCTCGCATAGAGGGGACGACCAGCGCATCCACTCCATGCACAGCATTGCTGCGTCTGACGTGGTCGACGTCTGAGCGTGGGCGAACGGAGTGAATGTCTTCCACGGTTGCCCGGAGGATCTCCGCGACACTCCATGCTTGCGCGATGCAGCCTACTGGGCGCTGGGGAGGGTCACCGTCGAAGATTTCTGAGATGTGACCCAGACCAGCATCGGAAAGATGATCCTTTAGCGGATTCAGCCATTCTTCCGCTTGCCGTCGCGCCGCTTCGCTTCCTCCGTTCACTTTGATGAATGCAGTGATGAAGGGGCCCATCAACCACGGCCAGACTGTTCCTTGATGATATGCGCCATCGCGGCTGGCTCCGTCTCCAGTGTAGCGGCCGCGATACTGAGGATCGCATGGCGCCAGGCTGCGCAGACCATATGGCGTCAGAAGATGCTCCTGCACGACATTGACAACCTGGGTTGCGCGTTCTGTGCTCAGCATGGAATGCGCGAGACTGACGGAGAGAATCTGATTGGGACGAATGCTCGCGTCCGGTGGACCGCCATTGACGACATCGTAAAGATATCCGCCTTTTTCGTTCCAGAACAGGCGGTTGAAGCTCCACTTTGTGACCGCAGCCATGCTGTTGTAGCGCTTGCGTGCGGACTCGTCCTTCAGTCGAGCCGCAAAGTCCTCCATGATGCAAACCGCGTTATACCAGAGGGCCTGAATTTCTACCGGCTTGCCGCGTCGTGGCGTGACCACCCAATCACCGACCTTGGCATCCATCCATGTCAGTTGGATTCCCGCTTCCCCGGAATTGAGCAGGCCGGTCGGGTCGAGCTTGATGTTGTAGCGTGTGCCGCGCACATGCCAGGCAATAATGTCGCTGAGCACGGAATACAGTTCATCGCGAATGAAATCGAGGTCGCCGGTATAAGCCAGATACGCACGCGCTGCTTCAAAGAACCACAAGGTGGCATCTACCGTGTTGTATTCGGGCGTCTCGCCGGCATCAGGAAAGCGGTTCGGGAGCATGCCCCGATCGACGCTTCCGGCAAAGGTTCGCAGGATACTGCGAGCCACATCGAATCGTTTTGTGGGAAGGGTGAGGCCGGGCAGGGCGATCATGGTGTCGCGGCCCCAGTCACTGAACCAGTGATAACCGGCGATGACGCTCTTCTGATTACCGCGGGAAACAATGTAGCTGTCGGTCGCGGAAGTCAGGAGTTTCACAAAAGCATCATTCACCGGGGCGCGCAGGAGGTTGGCAGCGCGTCGTTGGACTTCGGCTTCCCGAAATCCGCCCGCCAAACTCGCTTCGCGTCGCTCGGTTGAGGCGATCACAATCGCCGGCCCCGAGCTCAGCTCGAAGTGGAGAACGCACGGATTGAAAAGGTCTTCGGTGTAGTCCAGACCGCGCTCGCGCTCTGCTTCGTACTGAAAGCTGCGATACCAGTCCCCGGTGTTTTGAACCTGTGTTGCATTATTTCCAAGATGCAGATCAGGCAGGCCCTGATAAGGCGAGAGCGTGAGAACTCCGTCTCTACTCTCTACATTGGCGTTAATCGCGCCGTTTTCATGAGTCAGGCTGTGATAATCGCGAAAGGCAACCAGTGGGCGCAATTCGAGCTCAGCTTCTGCACCGTTCAGAAGCCGGTACTCAATAACCGTGGTGTTCTCGCCCGCGACCATGAATACGGTTTTCTCGATAATTGTTCCATCCACCTCAAACGTAAATACTGGAAACGGATCGAGCCGGAACTGCTTTAAGAAATGAAAGCCTTGCGGATGGATTGCGCCGGGGTAGCTGTTCGTGCTCAGCTCAAAGCGACCTCCGTTTATGACGAGAGTTTCTTCCAGCTTGGAAAGAACAACCAGACGTCCGACTGGGGGCTTTGTAGCGGCCACCAGAAGGCCGTGATATCTGCGCGTATTGCATCCATTAATGGTTGCGGAAGCAAAGCCGCCGATTCCGTTGGTCTCCAGCCATTCGCGACGGAGGCCGCCCTCCAATTGTTGGCAAACTTTTTCAGAGAAACTGATCATGACACTGTCTCCAGTATGTCCCTGCTGACTACCGGTTCGGAGATGCCGCTAGCAATGTGAGAAATTGCGGGCGAACGAAATGTCTGAAACTGCACCAGGTCTTTTGTAAATAACAGGTCGAGCGTCCAATCCAGCGCGACCCGCAGCTTCTTTTCAAATCGCGGCAGCTTGCTGAGATAGATGGTGCGCCACATCCACCAGGCCAGAAACCCGGAGAAGTTTATGCCAAAGATGTTGGCGACTCCGGTGCGCCGGCCGATCGCAGCGAGCTGTCCGATGGTGCTGAACGAGAATGGTTTCAGGACGCCCCCGCGTACACTCGCAATTATGTTTTCAGCCAGCGTTTTGCCTTCCCGCAATGCATGCTGGGCAGTAGGAGGATGAAACTTCCCGGTCTTTATATCCGGGACTAGCGCGCAATCTCCTAGCGCCCAAACTCCCGGCCAATCCGGCACACGGAGCATTTCGTCAACTTTGAGGCGCCCGTGTTCCTTGACGCATGGCAAAGAATCGAGCACCGGGTTGGGCGAGGTTCCGGCGGTCCAAATCAGAGCCTTGCTTTGGATCTTTTCACCGCTGCTGAGTTCAACCGCCTCTTCGGTCACGCCGATAACTTTTGTATTGACCAGAATCTCTACCCCGCGCTCGGTCAATTTCCGTTCTGTGTACCGGCCGAGCTTCTCACCCAATTCTGGCAGGATAAACTCGCCGGGATGCACCAGCACGATGCGCAGCATGTTTTCCCGCAGATTGCCATAGAAGTGTGTCGCTTCGCGAACAAAGTCATTGATTCCAGCAATCGTTTCCACGCCCGCAAAGCCACCGCCGGCAACAACAAAGGTAAGCAGAGGACGCCGCAGGTCAGCTGCGCACTCCGTATCCGCTTCCTCGAGATGGGCGATCAGGCGATTGCGCAAATGAATAGCGTCACCCAGGGATTTCATGGTCAGCGCTCTTTTTTCCAGTCCGGGCAGGTTGAAAAAGTTCGTGATCGATCCCAGTCCGATAACAAGGTGGTCATACGGCAACTCGTGATGGTGGTGATTGAATCCGTGCGAAACCTTCACCAGCCTGCGCTCCAGATCGATAGCCTCTACCTCGCCGGCAAAAAAACTGGTGTTCTTCAACAGCTTTCGAACCGGGTTCACAATGTTCGAAAGATCGAGGTCGCTGGCGGCAACCTCGTGCAGCATGGGAGTGAACAGGAAGAAGTTGTCCCGGTTGATGAGGGTAATCTCGACGTTAGAGCTGCGCGCGAGCGTGCGATCGTGGCCGCGTGCAATCCTGCGAAACCGCCACCGAGGATGAGAATTCGAGTTTTGTGTTCAGCAGTCACCTGGTTACAGCTCCTCTACTTCGGGAAACACCTTGATGGTGGAGGAGGATCTCTTTTGCTGTCATTTGAATCCCCAATCGAGCTATTTCGTAGAAACTATGCGCGTGGTTATTCATCATCCTCTGGTTCGCCGGTTCAGCCTGCTCCTGGGCTGCGGCGCGATATTCCAGCTGTAATGGAATGGCAGCCGTCATTGCCCACTGAAGAATGTCTGTTCTGGTTACGCTCATGCTCATTTCTCCTCAACCAGGATTGCGTGCCCATCCGGATCCCGCACCTGAGTGCTCCCTGAATCCCCAGCTGGCCATCCGATTCGGAGTCACGCCAGAAGATACAAAGCTCGCTTCTGCTGCCATCAATTTTTCAGCAGCAGCCTGGGCTCCGTAGTGATCAGCTCGGTCTGACGGTGTCGGACATCGTTGGTCTGCTGGTCGCGGGGAGCGGTTGTTCGTCTCGAGCTGCAAGGATTGAAGCAATTCAACACCCGGACCGCTGCCGGCTCGAACCGCAGTAATGCGGAGGTGTGCCCCTTGGCACAGGAGCCTTCACCCCAAGCTTCGTTGCCGACCGATAGAATCGGCCAGGGTTGAGGGCGGAATTTGAACGATTGATCGAGATGGTGGCCAGGGACGGAGTTGAACCGCCGACGCCAGCCTTTTCAGAACTCAACTTTCCAGTGTTTCCAACAACTTCAATGGTTGTCGTGGGACTGCTAAACACTGGAAATTACGGGGAAGACGGATGGATCGTGGGTGGTTGCCGTGGGTGTTCCATATTCCGAGCGCAC
>Ga0310810_10000482_pt1 | contig 40536 bp, 28 predicted proteins | sample NCmetagenome_FD_207641 | JGI IMG/M metagenome (GOLD analysis project Ga0310810, IMG submission 207641) | Soil microbial communities from experimental microcosm in Duke University, North Carolina, United States - NC | ecosystem: Engineered > Artificial ecosystem > Soil microcosm > Unclassified ...
ATGCGCACCGTCGTCGACCCCAGGGCGGCTGCTGCACAGCGGTCACGGCAGCCGCGCGAAGATCCACGGTGTGGATCTCCGGGGCACACCGTCGTCGAGCCCAAGGCGGCTGCTGCACAGCGGCCACGGCATCCGCGCGAAGATCCACGGCGTGGATCTCCGGGGCACACCGTCGTCGAGCCCAGGGCGGCTGCTGCACAGCGGTCACGGCATCCGCGCGAAGATCCACGGCGCGGATCTCCGGGGCACATCGTCCTCGAGCCCAGGGCGGCTGCTGCACAGCGGTCAGGCAGCCGCGCGGAGATCCACGGCGCGGATCTCCGCTGCACACCGTCGTCGAGCTCAGGGCGGCTGTGGCACAGCGGTGCCCGCGCCGGCCTTCGGAGGATTGCTACGCGGGTTCGGGGCGAATGCGGAGCTGCGCCGCGGCCTGACCCAGGCGGCGACGGAGGGAGGTCAGCGTCTCCTCGAGCGCGATGAGCGCGGCCTGGGCGCGGGCGTCGTCGGCCGCCTCCACCAGGGAGAGGGGCGTGGGTCGCGGCTCGAGCAGCGTGGCGACCAGGTCCTCGAGGTGACCGTGGATCGCCTCGAGGCCGACGAGCGCCGAGCGGAGATCCTCCTCCACCTGCGTGGAGAGCACGCTTCCGAAGCTGGAGGCGGAGAGGGCCCGCCGGAGCGCGTCAGCCGCGGTCCGCGAGAGCGATTCGAGCGTGGGTGCGGGACTGGTCGAGGGCGCGAGCTCGGAGCTGGACACGGAGGCGAACGGTAGACCCGTGGCCTGACGGGTCAAATTTGGAGTCGGCTCACGCGAACCGCGTGAGAGCCGGCTCACGCCTCGGCGCTTCGGGCACCGGCAAAGGCGGCTGGCGCGACGGAAACCATGTCGGGCCAGGTGCGTTCGTCCCGCCGTGAGCCGGGCCTGGAGTGCCCCCGGGAGCCGGCGTCGTCGGCAGCGGCTGCGCGGGAGCGGAGTTCGCAGGCGCGGGCGCCCCGGGGAGCGGAGCGGCGGGTGCCGTGTTCGCGGGCGGCGGAGCCTGCGGAAGGACCGGCGCCTCGGAGGCCGGGGCCGGCGTGGTCGGCAACGTCATCCCGGGCGCCGTATTCGCGGGCGCGGGCGCCGTCGGGAGCGCGGTCGCCGCTCCGCTATTCCCCGGCGGGGGTGTCGACGGGAGCGGCCCGGCGGGGACGCCGTTCGCCGGTGTCGGCGTGGAGGGCAGCGACGTTGCGCCTGTCTGCCCGCTCGGCGGAGGGGGAGCGAGGGGCGCGACGGGCGTCGGGAGAACCTTCGTCGTCTCCATCCCCGAGCCGCCCACGCCCGTTCCGCCGCGGGCACCGGGCCAGGCGGGAGCGGTCGCATCCGCCAGCGGCGCGGCGGGGAGGAGGCGGCCGTCGATCCGCATCTCGGGATGGTCGAATCCGATGTCGAGGGTGCCTCCGCCGGGCAGACCGTCGACCTGCACCAGGAGCTCGAGGTCCCCGCTCCGCCCGGCGGGGAGCGACCGGAAGGTTCCGTCGTCCGCGTGGAACCCGGTGGTGAGCGCGAGCGCGCGGATGCCGGCCGCATCGCCGAGCACCTCACCGGCCCGGGTGACCCGCGCCGTCCCTGCGAGGGCGACCGCGGCGTGGACCAGCCCTCCGGGGCCGGGGAGATCGGCGTCGATCACCAGACTGCTGGACTGGAGCGCCGAGAGCTCGACGGTCCAGCGCTCCGCCCCGCGCGTCACCTGCAGCGAAAGCGAGGCGGAGGGGGCGCCCTCGGCGGGGCGACGGGCATCGAGCTGGACCTCTCCGCGGACGCGCTCCCAGAGGTCACCGCCGCGCGCGCCGGCGGACCAGAAGGCGTCCCCGCCTCGACCGCGGACCTCGACCCGGTGCTGCACCGGCTGGGCGAGGACGGCGAGGACGAGGAGCGAGACGGCGGGCACGGCACCCCCTTGGGATGTGCCCTGGGAAGGTAGGCAGCGGTCCTTGCCGCGGCATCCTCGGCCGGGCGACGGGAGTACCGGCTACCTTCGGCGAGTCAACGAACCTCGACGGAGGCTCGGGTCAGATCAGACCACGCGCGCGGCGGATCTGCTCGACCGTCTTGTTGTACTCGATGTCGAAGGCGCTGGTGCCTTCCTGGAGGTGCTTCAGGCGGGCCCGGGCCTCGCGATCGATCTCGTCGTCGACATCGAGGTGCTTCTTCATCACCGCGAAGATCTTCTGCCGGATCACGTTGTCCGCGGCGAAGACCTCCTCGACGTTCCGGCTGATGAGGAGGAACTCGATCATCTGGTTGATGACGTACTCGATTCCCTCGTCGCCCATCTTGAAGCCGCGGACGTCGGCCATCTCGCGCTTCACCTGATTGAACTTGCTGTAGTCGTAGCCCCGGCGCTCGAGCGCCTCCCGGGTCGCCTGGTTCACGCGCTCCTCGTTGGTGAGGTACTCGCGCATGATGGCCGAGAGGTCCATCTCGGCGTCGGCGATCCGCATCGGCTCGACCTCGATGTCCCCGTCCTGCATCAGCAGCTGGATCGTCTCGCGGGAGATGACGGGAATCACCTTGGGATAAAGCCTCATAAGCCTTCCTGGGTCCGGACGTGCCCCCGAAGATTGACGGCCGGCGTCGCTCGTGGAAGCCCCCGCTATACCCCACCGGGGGCTCCACTCCGCAACGAAAACCGAGGAATTTTTTCTGGCTCGTCAGCAGGCGGGCGGTCGAGCCGGGAAGGACCGGGCTGCAGCGGATTGCGGGTTCAGTCGAGGTCGAATCCGTCCCGGGCGAACGGCGGGAGCATCTCCGGGCGGAGCAGCATCACGCGCTCCCCTCGGGCTCGACACCGCGCTCGCCGTCGGTGGCGGCGTCCTCGAGCGAGGCCTCCCGCACCGCGTCCTCGTCGACCTGGCCCTCGGCGACCTCCCGCCGCAGCTCGCTCTCGGGCGCGTGGAGGTGGGCGTGGATCCGCTCGGCCAGCGTCGTCCCGAGGCCCGCCTCCGCGGCCAGCTCCTCGATGCTCGCCTGCCGGATCCGCTTCAGCGACCCGAACGCGCGGAGGAGCGCCTTCTTCCGTCCCTCCCCGACCCCCGGGATGTCCTCGAGCACGCTCCTGAAATTCCGCCGGCGCATCAGCTTCTGCTGGTAGGTGATGGCGAAGCGGTGCGCCTCGTCGCGGATCCGCATCAGGAGGAACAGCTCCGGCGAGTTCTGCGGCAGGACGATCGGGTCCTTCTTCTCCGGGATGAAGACCCGCTCGGGGCTCCGGGCCGAGACCGCCGCGCGATCGTCCGAGTCGAGCTCCCGTGACTTGGCGAGCCCCACCACGTCGATGGAGATGCCCAGGTCCTTCATCGCCGCCCGGGCCGAGGCGAGCTGCCCCTTGCCGCCGTCGATGACCAGCAGGTCCGGCAGGTCCGCCGCCTCCCGTCCGCGCCTCAGCCGCCGGCTCACCACCTCGTACATCGAGGCGAAGTCGTCCTGCGCGTGCACGCTCTTGATCCGGAACCGCCGGTAGCGCGAGCGGTCCAGCTCGCCCTCGGTCATCGCCACCTGGCTGGCGACGATGGTCGCACCCTGGAAGTGGGAGATGTCGAAGCACTCCATCCGCCGAGGCACCCGGCTCAGATGGAGCCGTTCCCGCAGCCGCTCCAGCACCGCCTCCAGCTCGTCCCGGCTCCGGCGCTGGTCGAGGAAGGCCTGGCGGGCGTTCGCCGCGCTCATCTCCACCAGGCGCAGCTTCTCCCCCCGCTGGGGAACGAGGACCCGGACCCGCCGGCCGCGCTTCTCGGTCAGCAGCTCCGCGAGCGGCTCCAGCCCACCCTCGGGGCGGAGCGGCAGGAGCACCTCGTCGGGGAGGACGTTGTCCTCGCCGTAGTACAGGTTGACGAAGCTCCCCAGCAGCTCCTCGTCGGGGAACTCCTGCCCGGTGAAGGGGAAGCTCTGGCCGCCGTTCAGACGTCCCTGGCGGACGTAGAGGACGTAGACCACCAGCCGGTCCGCCTCGCGGTAGGAGCCGAAGACGTCCTGGTCGATGCTCTCGGTGGTCGCGATCTTCTGCCGCTCCAGCGAGCGCTCGATGGCGTAGAGCTGGTCCCGGAGACGGGCGGCCTGCTCGAAACGCAGCTCCTGGGCTGCCCCCTTCATCCGCGTCCGGAGCGCGTCGATCAGCTCGCCGCCCTTCCCTTCCAGGAACAGCGCCACCTCGCGGACCGACTCGGCGTACTCCGTGCGCGAGACGTCGTAGACGCAGGGAGCCGGGCAGCGGCCGATCTGGTGCAGCAGGCAGGGCCGGCGGCGGTGGTGCAGCACGTGGTCCGAGCAGGTCCGCAGCTGGAAGTAGCGGTTGATGATCCGCAGCGTCTCCCGGATGCTGCTCGCGCTCGCGTAGGGCCCGAAGTACATCGCCCCGTCCCGCTTGAACCGCCGCACCACCTCCAGCCGGGGCCACTCGGCTGCCGGGTCCAGCCTGAGGCAGATGAAGTTCTTGTCGTCCTTGAGGAGGACGTTGAACCGAGGCTGGTACCGCTTGATGAGCTCGTTCTCGAGGAGGAGCGCTTCCTTCTCGTTGGTCACCACCACGGTGTCCAGGTCGGCGAGCCAGGACTCGAGGAAGGGGATGAAGGCGCGGGTGTCGCTGCTCCGCCCGAAGTACGAGCGCACCCGTGAGCGGAGGTTCACCGCCTTCCCGACGTAGATGACCTCTCCCCGGGAGTCCTTCATGAGGTAGACGCCCGGCGCGGCAGGAAGCCGCTCCAGCTTCTCCTCGAGCGCCTCGGCCGGCATCAGCGCCGCTTCCTGCCCCGCCCGGCGGCCCTCCACCCTGACTGGGGCTGGACTCGCTCCGCGCTCGCGCCACGGCGACGGCCGCGGAGGCGTCCTCCCGCCGTGCCCGGGCCCTCCTCGCGCTGGACCCCGGTCTCGAGCAGCGAGCGCGACGGTGGCTTGAGCCCGAGGTCCATGTCCTTGAGGAGCAGGACCTTGTCCCGGAGCTCCGCGGCGCGCTCGAACTCCATGCCGTCGGCCGCGGTGTGCATCTCCGCCGAGTACTCGCGGGTGAGCCGGGCGATCTGGTCGGCCGTGAGCAGCTCGTCCGCCGCCTTCGGCAGGGAGAGGCCGCCGTCGGAGCGGTAGAGCACCTCGCTCAGGTCGAGGATCGCCTTGTGCACGTTCTGCGGGGTGATGCCGTGGTCGCGGTTCCAGGCTTCTTGAAGCTCTCGCCGCCGCGACGTCTCGTCGAGCGCCAGCTGCATCGAATCGGTCACCTGGTCGGCGTACATCAGCACCCGGCCATTCACGTTGCGAGCGGCGCGGCCGATGGTCTGGATGAGGCTCACCTGGCTGCGGAGGAAGCCCTCCTTGTCGGCATCGAGGATGGCGACCAGCGACACCTCCGGGATGTCCAGGCCCTCGCGAAGGAGGTTGATGCCCACCAGCACGTCGAACTCGCCCCGGCGGAGGTCCCGGATGATGGCGGTGCGCTCCAGCGCATCGATGTCCGAGTGCAGGTAACGAACGCGAACCCCGACGTCCGCGAAGTACTCGGTGAGGTCCTCCGCCATCCGCTTGGTGAGGGTGGTCACCAGGACGCGCTCCTTGGCCTGGGCCCGAGTACGCACCTCCTCGAGGAGGTCCTCGACCTGGTTCCGCGCCGGGCGAACCTCGACCTGGGGATCGATGAGACCGGTGGGCCGGATCACCTGCTCGACGACGACGCCATGGCTGCGCTGCAGCTCGTACTCGGCCGGTGTCGCGCTCACGTAGATCGCCTGCGGGACCATCGACTCGAACTCCTCGAACTTGAGGGGCCGGTTGTCCATCGCGCTCGGGAGGCGGAAGCCGTACTCGGCGAGCGTCTCCTTCCGGCTTCGATCGCCGCGGTACATCGCCCCGATCTGAGGGACGGTCTGGTGACTCTCGTCGAGCATCACCAGGAGGTTCTTCGGGTAGTAGTCGAGGAGACAGGGCGGTGGCTCACCCGCGGCACGGCCGGAGAGGTGGCGGCTGTAGTTCTCGATGCCGTTGCAGAACCCGACCTGCTCGAGCATCTCGAGGTCGTAGAGCGTGCGCTCCTCCAGCCGCTGTGCCTCGAGCAGCTTCCCGTGCGCGCGGAACCACTGCAGGCGCTCCCGGAGCTCGTCGCGGATGTCGCGGATCGCCCGGGCCCGCTGCTCCTCCTCGGTGACGTAGTGGCTCGCGGGGAAGATGACGATCTTCTCCACCGCTGCGATCGACTGACCGCGGAGCGGGTCGAACTCGGTGATCCGCTCCACCGTATCGCCGAAGAACTCGATGCGGACCGCCCGCTCCTCCTCGTAGGCGGGGAAGACCTCGATCGTGTCCCCGCGCACCCGGAACGTCCCGCGGTGGAAGTCGACGTCGTTGCGCTCGTACTGCGCGTCGACGAGGCGCCGCATCAGCACGTCGCGGCCGAGCTCCACGCCCTTCTGGGCGGTGGCGGCAAGGGCCATGTAGCTCCGGGCTGTGCCGAGGCCGTAGATGCAGGAGACCGAGGCGACGATGATCACGTCGTCACGGGTGCGGAGCGAGTGGGTGGCCGAGTGGCGCATCCGCTCGATCTCGTCGTTGATGAACGAATCCTTCTCGATGTACGTGTCCGACGAGGGGATGTACGCCTCGGGCTGGTAGTAGTCGTAGTAGCTGATGAAGTACTCGACGGCGTTCCTCGGGAAGAGCTCCTTGAACTCGCCGTAGAGCTGAGCGGCCAGGGTCTTGTTGTGCGCGATGACGAGGGTGGGCCGCTGCAGCTGAACCACCACGTTGGCCATGGTGAAGGTCTTCCCCGAGCCGGTCACCCCGAGGAGCGTCTGGTGGGGGTCGCCACGGAGCACGCCCTCGACCAGCTCGGCAATGGCCCGCGGCTGGTCTCCCTGCGGTCTGTAGTCGGTGACGAGCTCGAACCCCGGCATGACGATCCGAGCAAGTTAACGCGTCAGCCCCATCGCCGCCTCAGTTCCCCGCGCCCCGATGAGGCTCACCGTCCGCTGGCCGGCGTGGCCCCCGGCGGACGCTCGCGGAGCGCCTCGAGGGAACGCTGGCGCGCGGCCTCGAACTCGTCGCCCGGGGTCCAGGCGGGAAGAGAGGCGGCCTGGGCCACGCTGTAGCCGAGCGCGAACTGGAGCCGGGCGTCCTCCACCGCCCCCGAGAGGTCCCAGTCAGGGCTCAGCTCGTCGGAGGGCTGGTGGTAGCGCGTCTCCTCCCAGGCCTCGCGCTTCTCCCGTCCCCAGCCGGGCGGGCGGCCCCGGTAGTCCAGGCCGCTCTCGAAGTAGGCCGAGGGGACCCCCACCCGGGCGAAGCTGAACTGGTCGCTCCGGTAGAAGTAGCCGCGGTCGGGGAGCTGGTCCCCCCGCAGTACGCGCCCCTGGGTCCGGGCGAGCGCCCGGAGCGTGGGGTCGAGGTCGGTCTTTCCGAGGCCGATGACGGTGACGTCGCGGGTCCGCCCGAAGACGTTGGCGCCGTCGATGTTGATGTCCACGGCGATGCGCCCGAGCGGGACCGGCGGATGGCGCGCGAGGTACTCCGAGCCGAGGAGCCCCTGCTCCTCGGCGGCCACCGCGGCGAAGAGGATGCTCCGCCTCGGCGCCTTCTCGAGCGCGGCGTGCGCGCGGGCGACGGCGAGCATCAGCGCCACCCCGGAGGCGTTGTCCTCGGCTCCGTTGTAGATGGCGTCGTCGCCCGGCGCGGCATCGGCCCGGATGCCGAGGTGGTCGTGGTGCGCGGTGTAGAGCACGACCTCCGAGGAGAGCCGCGGGTCGCTTCCGGGGAGCACGGCCAGCACGTTCGCGGTGCGGGTGCGCTCGATGCGGCTGTCGAACGCAGTGCTCACGGCGATGCCGAGCGGCACCGGCTGGAAGTCGCGCCGGTTCGCCGAGCGGACCAGCTCGTCGAGGTTGCGACCGGCCAGCGCCGCGACCTTGCGGCAGGCATCCTCGGTCACCCAGCCGCGCAGCGGAACGCGTCGCTCGGTGGCCGGGACGGAGTACTGCGGCCCGGTCCAGGAGCTGCGCACCACCTGCCACGGGTAGCCGGCGCTGTGCGTGGTGTGGAGGATGATGGCTCCGGCGGCGCCGACCCGCGCGGCCATCTCGTACTTGTAGTCCCACCGTCCGTACCAGAGCCGGGTCCGTCCGGCGAACAGCGCCGGGTCATCCTCGGGATCGCTGTTGAGGATGAGCAGCACCTTTCCGCGGAGGTCCTGACCCTTGAAGTCGTCCCAGGTGAACTCGGGGGCACGGATGCCGTAGCCGACGAAGACCAGCTCGGCTCGGTCGAGCGCGGTGTGCGCTGCGGCGTCCCCCGCGACCGCGATGACCTCGTCCGGGTGGCGGAGCACGAGCGAGTCACTGCCGCGGGTGAACCGGAGGCTCTCGGCGTGACCGTCGACGCCGACGATGTCGAACGGCTGGAAGAAGCCCTGGGTGCCCGCGGGCCGGAGCCCGAGCGACTCCAGCTCCGAGGCGATGTACGCCTGGGCCAGGGCGTCCCCCCGGGTGCCGGGTCCGCGGCCCTCCAGCAGATCCGAGGCGAGGAAGCGGACGTGGGCGCGGATGGCGTCGGCGGTGATGGTCCGCTCGGCGACCGGGGAGGTCCGGGCGGGGGGCGCGGCGGCGAGCGCCAGCGCGAGGGCGACGGTGAGCATGGGTCGGTCCCTTCTGCCCCGGGGCGTGGCCCGACGTCCACAGGCCCGGACGGCTGGACTCCGCGAAGGGCCAGGCGGGAGACTGTCGGGTGCCCGGGGATGTCCCTCGTCGAGGGGACGACCGCGGACGGCCACGGGCGAGCTCTCCGATGTTCGACGTCGTTCGCGGCCGCTCCAGCGCTCCCACGCGACTGAAGCCGGCGCTGGTCGTGTCCGTCCTCGCCCACGTGGTGCTGGTGGCCGGGGCCCTCCTCCTGTCCCATCCCGCGCCTCCGCCAGCTCCGCAGCTGGTGATCAAGCACTGGCCCGGGCCGGGAGTCGCTCGCGGCGGCGGCAATCCGGCAACGCCGCCGGCCAAGACTCCGCGCTCGACCGGACGGAGGCCGCCGCGCACCGTGCGCGCGCCGCTGGAGATCGCACGCCCGGTCGACCTGCCTGCGCGGGAGTCGGCGCAACCGGGGGGCGAGGGCGTGGGACGGGAGGGTCCGGACGCTCCGGGAACCGGACCGGGTGGCGGGGGCGAGGGCCCGGAGTGCGCGACGCCTCCCTGCGGTGGCGGCCAGGGCGTGGTCGAGGAGGACGTGGTGGCGGAGGTCCCGGTGCTGCTGTCGGCGCCGGAGGTGACGCTCTCGCCCGACGCCCGGCGAACCGGCGTCGAGGGCACGATCATCGTGCGCTGCCTGATCACCGCCGCCGGAACGGTCGAGGGATGCGAGGTCCTGAAGGGGCTGCCGCTGGCCGACGCCGCGGTGCTCGCCGCCCTGCGCGGGCGTCAGTACCGGCCGGCGCAGGTGGCGGGGCGCGCCGTCTCGGTGCGGCACCTGTTCACGATCAAGATCAAGCGCTGAGCGAGCAGGGGCGCCCCGAGCTCAGGGTGCCGGCGCCGGGCCCGTGCCCGGAGTCTCGGGGCAGTGCTGCCTGACGACCGCGAGCAGATCCGCAGCGCGGAAGGGCTTCGGCAGCAAGCCGGTGACGCCCGGGTACGTCACCTGCCGCGCGAGCTGGACGTACGCCGAGACCAGCACGATGTGCATCTCGGGCGCGAGGCCCCGGTCGCGGAGCGCATCGAGGAACTCCAGGCCGTTCATCACCGGCATCATGATGTCGAGCAGCGCGAGGCAGGGCGCGGGGCCGTCCTCGAGGATCTCGAGGGCCTCCATGCCGTCACCGGCGGAGGTGACGCTCACCCACGGTGCCTCGTCGTGGAGCAGCGAGACGACGGCCTCACGGATGTCGGGATCGTCCTCGATGACCAGCACGCTCGGTGTCACGGCGTCCTCATGCGACCGGCCTCAGGAGCGCACCTTCCACAGGGTGCCTCCCGGCCCGTCGCGGAGCTCGATTCCGAGGGCGAGAAGCTCGTCCCTGGTCGCGTCGGCGCGAGCGAAGTCCTTCGCCTTCCGGGCCTCGGCGCGCTCGCCGATCAGGACCTCGATGCGCCCCCGGTCGAGCCCGCGCTGCTGGACGAGCCGGTCCCGCCGCCGCTCGAGCCAGGAGGGCGGTGGACTTCCCAGGATGCCCAGCACCGCGCCCATCGTGGGGACGACCGCCCTCAGCGCCGCGAGCGTCCGGAGCACCATCGCCCGGTCCGGGATGGGAGGCTTCTCGAGGTACTCGTTCAGCTGGGCGAAGAGGCCGGAGAGCGCCGCGAGGGCGCCGGCGGTGTTGAAGTCGTCGTCCATCGCCTCCTCGAACGCCCGGAGGTGAGCGTCCGGCTCGCCGTGGAGCGGCCCGGGCTTGACCGCGCGTCCGCCGAGGCGCTCGTCCACCCGCTGGAGCGTCTCGTAGAAGTACTCGACCCGCCGCTCGGCCTCGGCGAGGGCCTCGTCCGAGAACGCCAGGTTGCTGCGGTAGTGGCTGGCGAGGAAGAAGAGGCGGAGCGCCTCGCCGTCCACCTTGGCAAGCGCGTCCCGGAGACGCACGACGTTCCCCAGGCTCTTGGACATCTTCGCGCTCTCGAGCTCGAGGAAGCCGGCGTGCATCCAGACGCGGGAGAGGGGGACGTGGTGAGCGGCCTCGGACTGGGCGATCTCGTTCTCGTGGTGGGGGAAGATCAGGTCGAGCGCACCGCCGTGGATGTCGAAGGTCTTGCCCAGGTACTTCTCGCTCATCGCCGAGCACTCGATGTGCCAGCCCGGGCGCCCGCGACCCCACGGTGCATCCCACGCGGGTTCGCCGGGCTTCTCGGCTTTCCAGAGCGCGAAGTCGAGCGGCTCGCGCTTGAGCTCCCCGGGCGCGACCCGCTCGCCGGCGCGGAGGTCGTCGAGGTTGCGGCGGGAGAGCTTCGCGTACTCCGGCCAGCGCGAGACCTGGAAGTACACGTCCCCGCCGGCCGAGTAGGCGACGCCCTGGTCGAGGAGGGTCTGGATGAGCGCGCGGATCTCCGGGATGACCTGGGTCACTCGCGGAGCGACGTCGGGAGGCAGCAGGCCGAGCCCCCGCGCGTCCTCCTCGAAGGCTTGCACGAAGCGATCGGCGAGCGCGGCGGGGTCCTCACCGGCCTCGCGGGCGGCGTTGATGATCTTGTCGTCGACGTCCGTGTAGTTCCGGACGTAGGAAACTTGGTAGCCACGGTGGCGCAGATAACGCACCACGACGTCGAAGACCGTGAAGGTCCGGGCGTTTCCGATGTGTACCCAGGAGTAGACGGTGGGACCACACACGTACAGACGCACTTCACCCGGGTGGAGTGGCTCGAGCGGTTCCTTGCGACGGGTCAGCGTGTTGTAGACGGACAGCACCGGAAGGCAGTGGGGGGTGGACACGGGAGTGGCGCGGGGATTCGAGGAACGTGACATCATCGCACGGGCGGGGCATGAGGGACCCTGCGAACGAGCATGGCGCCATCCAACCCCAAGCGACCTCCGCGGCGACCTCCCCCCGAGGATGGCACGAAGGACACCGAGGACACCGGCGAGCTTCCGTTCGACGAGCGTGAAGCCACGCCGCTGAACGCGGACGACCCGGCGCCGCAGCGAGTGACGACCTATCCGGTGCGCACCGGACGCAAGCGACGCGCGGGCCGGGACACCATCGGCGCGTCGTCGATGGCGGCGACGGTGGCGGGCACGGGCGTGCAGGAGGTCTTTCTGTACGCCGAGCACGGACCTGGGACCGGGCAGCTGCTGCCCATCGGCGAGGGCGCTCTGATCCTCGGACGCTCGAGCAGCTGCGACCTGCGGCTGCCGCACGCGTCGATCAGCCGGCGCCACGCGCGGCTCACCCGGCGCGGGGAGCGGCTCTTCCTCGAGGACCTCGGGAGCCAGAACGGCACCTTCCTGGACGACGAACGGCTCGCGGGACCGCACGAGCTCCAGGTCGGCCAGCGCATCCACATCGGTCCAGCGGTTCTGCGGCTCCGGGTCCCGGGTGCGAATGGGCGGACCGATCGCCCGCGCCGGAGGCCGCGTCCGAAGCAGGCCGAGGCGGCGGTTCGCCCGGTTCGCATCGCCGTGCTCGCGGCGACCGCCGGATTCCTGCTCGCGACCGCGCTCGCGCTGTGGACGGCGCAGACGCATCCCGGCTGGCTCAGGGGCGGCGCGTCGACGACTCAGACGCCGCGGCGCTGAGCGGCGGCCCGCGCAATCCTCGCTGGAGCAGTCAGCGGGGGTTGAAGTGACGAGCGTCGGATCCTGACCAGGTCCGTGCCGTTGGCGTCCCACGGTTTCCTGGCTCGGAGAGGTAGGAGTCGATGTCGCCGGGTGGCGACCATTGGCCGACTGCCCAGCTGCAATCAGCGCCGGGCGGAAGCGCCATCCCCAGCGCCCGCAGATCGGGGAGGCGCAGCGAGGTCCCGGTCGTGGCGAGGACCATCAGGAGAACGAACGGCTGGTCCGGTGACCAGCAGCCGATGTTGACGGTGGAGACTCCCGGTGTCGAGTTGCCCCAGGAAAGCGCGACATCGGCGGGAACGTCCGCGCCGTCGACCGGCTCGACGAGCGTCGGGGGCCGCGCGAACCGGAGAACTGGTGACCCGGAAGGCGACCCGATCCACGAGGCAGTTGATCCCCCACCACCCGGGTTCTCCGACGCTGCGAATGCATCGATCTGAATGCTGGAATCGGGAAGGACCGGGACGAGATCCGTCACTGCCGTTCCTCCATCCCAGCTTTCGCCGCCCAGACTCAATCCGGCGCCGTCCGAGAAGACGATCGACAGCGTTCGAAAGAAGGGCACGTACGACTCCGGGACCTCCGTCGTGCTCGTGAGCGAAAGCGTGGGAACCTGAGAGAGCACGACCGCTCCTCCTCCAGGAGGGGAGCCGTCGGTGGAGGACACCATCGTCGTGAGAGTACCGAACCCACCGTAAGAGATGGGCAGTCCACCGAGTCCACGGGAAGCGGTCGAGTAGGTGAGCACGCGGGCGATGCCGCGCGTCGTCTCCGGGCCATACCAGATGAGGTCGGTGTCGATCTGGCTCGAGCTGCTCTGCGAGCCGAGAAAGCCCGCGGACGGAGCATCTCCGGCCCAGGCCGTCGTTGCGACGTCGGTCCCGGCAGCTCCGGACAGCGTCAGCGAGACGGTGCCCTGGCGCAACGCCGCGGGGCTTCCGAGGAACGCGACCACGGGATCGTCGCGAGTGACGCCGCTGAACACGAAGACAACCCCGCCGTGACCCGAAGAACTGCCGACCACGAGGTCATAGGGAACGTCCACGCCCGCCGCCACGAACCGCCCGTCGGCACCGCTCGCCGTGACGATCGAGCCGGCCTGGACGAACGCGTTCGGGATCGGTGCGCCGCTCCCCGGATCGAAGATCCGCCCGTGAACCGTCACCCGGGTCGGAATGGCTGGGCCGGACGAGCCGCAGGCCGCGGCACAGACGGTCACCAGCGCCAAGGCGAGAGCTCTCCCCCGAAACATCACCTCAAGCTTAGCCGCTTGCTGGGCGAACGAACACGAAGCGGACTCGAAGGGACCCGAAGGTGTCACCCGAAGGTGTCTGGCACCTTCGAGGCCGCCTCGACGGAAATCCTAGATGCTTCGGAGGTTTGCCCGTCTCCGGGCGGCGCGCGCCTGCAGGATCGCCTGAGCGCCTCGGACCGCGAGGACGGCGTTCAGGCCGCCGAAGCCGAGCAGGACCAGCGCGATGATGATCGGGCTTCGGTCCTCCCCGGGACGTTCACCCTCGCGGAGCACCCATAGTCGCCCGTCCACGGGGCGAAGGCCCTGCACGGCCCGGAGCTGCGCCCCCGCGTCGCGGTAGCCGGGGACATCCTCCAGCGGGAGTAGCCGTCCCCGGACGCCGAAGGGACGAGGGTCGGGCGGTGGCGGCCGCTTTCCGGGGACCCAGTCCTCGGTGGGAAGCACCGGGCGGCGGACCAGCAGCGGCGTATCTTGAAGAGGGACCAGGACGATCCTGGCGCCGCGCTCCACGCCGTAGAAGGCGGTCCCGAGCGGGACGCCATGCACCTGCGCGAACACGTTCGGCCGCAGCTGATCGAAGTGGTAGCTCCCCTCGCTCCCGAGGGTGACCGGGTCGCGCCGGGCGAAGAAGTAGGAGACGTCTGGCGCTTCCCGGGCGAGCAGATAGAGCGCTCCGGCGAGGCAGAGCACGGCCACCGGGAGCTGGACGCCCGTCACCCGGCGACGCGTGCTGCGCTCGAGCTGTCGGATGCGCTCGTCGCGGGCTTCCTCGGCAGAGAGCGGATCGCGTTCCGCCAAGGGGGCCCCGACGACCTAGGTGATGCTGAAGATCTTCCGGAGGTCGGACTCGATCTCGTCCTCGGTGCACTCCTTCGCGAGGCTGAGCTCCTTGATCAGCAGCGCCCGGGCGGTGTCGAGCATCTTCCGCTCACCGAACGACAGGTCCTTGTCGCCCTTGAGCAAGTACAGATCGCGCAGCACCTCGGCGATCTCGAAGACCGAGCCGGTCTTGATCTTCTCCATGTACTCCCGGTACCGGCGGTTCCAGGTGGTGGAGTCGACCGAGATGTCCTTCTCCCGGAGGATGGCGTAGACCTGCTTGACGTCGTCCTCGCTGATGATCTCCCGCAGGCCGACCGAGCCGACCTTGTTGATCGGGATCATGATCCGCATGCCGTTCTCGAGGATGCGGAGGACGTAGAAGGACTGACGCTGGCCGGCGACCTCGGTGTGCTCGATGCCCATCACCTCGCCCACACCCTGGCCCGGGTAGACGGCCTTGTCGCCGGTCTTGAAGCTGGTCTGCACTGGGGAGCTGCCTCCTCGCGGCCTGGAACGCCGCAAAGTCCAAGAACTTACCACGAAATCGCCGTTTCTGCAACGCGTCGTATTGACCGTGAGATGCGGGGTCGACTAGCCTCTCGGCTCTTTTTTTCGGGGCCGCACGGTGCGCTGGTCGCGCCCTTGCAGTCGCTGGCCGCGCGAAGGGGGGCGCGATGCCGGACTGGAGCTGGAAGGACCTCGGGATCCGTCCGCTCGTGTTCCCGGTGCTCGCGCTCGGCGCCGGGTGTGCTCTCCCCGAGCTGACTCGCTCGCGGCCGGCCGGTGCTGCTTGCCTGGCTGCTTGCTTGGCGGTCGTGGCATTCGTGACCCGGAGGCGGCCCGGCGCGCATCTCGCGGTCCTCGTCTCGGCGGTGCTCGTGGGCTCGGTCCTCGCCGTGCGCAGCGGGGAGACCAGCCCGCTCCCGACCGGCGCGCCGGTGCGGCTCGAAGGGCGGCTCTCCGCGGTGGACATCGATGCCCGCGGCGGACGCGGCGTGCTCGAGGTGGCGAGCGCCGACGGGGTGCCCGTTCGCGCCCGGACCCGCCTCTGGTGGAGCGACTCCGAGCTTCGCCCGCTGTCAGGGCAGCGCGTGCAGCTCCGGGCCGAGCTGCGTGCGGACCTCGGTCCCGACTCGTGGGGCCAGTACGACGTGGGAGCCGCGGCGCGCGCTCGCGGGCTGGCGACCTCCGGCCGCGTCGTGCCCGGCTCGCTCGTTCCAGTCTCCTCCCCCGAACCCTGGCGGCGGTGGGTCACCGAACGGCGTGAGGGGTTCGGGACCTGGACACGGGGCCGGCTCGCCCGTCCGGACGATGCGGCACTGGTGTGCGCGCTCGCCGCGGGACTGCGCTCGGGACTGGGCCCCGAATGGGAGGACCGCTTCGCCCGGAGCGGCCTGGCGCACGTGCTGAGCGTCAGCGGGCTTCACGTCGCGGCGCTCGCGCTGGTCCTGGCCGCGGTCCTCGCGGGGGTTCTGCGCGCCGTGCCGACAGTGGTGCGGCGCCTCGACGTGCGTCGCCCCGCGGCGCTCGCGGCGCTGCCGCTGGTCTGGGGCTACGTCGTCTTCACCGGCAACCAGCCGCCGGCGGTCCGCTCCGCGCTGATGCTCTCGGTCGTCCTCCTGGGCCGGGCGGTGCAGCGACACACCGATGCGCTGAATGCGCTCGCGCTCGCCGCCGGAGTGCTCCTGGCGCTCGACCCGGCCTCGGTGCGGGACCTCTCGCTCCAGCTGAGCTTCACCGCGGTGCTGGCGCTGGGGATCCTCGCGCCGCGCCTGCGCTCGCTCGTGCCGATCCCCCTCCCTGACCCGCTGCGGCCGGAGCGCTGGCGGAGGGCACTCGAGCGGCTGCGAGAGACCCTCCTCGGCGTCTGCGCGGCGAGCGCGGCGGTCACCCTCGCCTCGATTCCACTGGTCGCGACGGCCTTCCACCGGATCTCGCTCGTGGGCTGGGCGACGAACGTCCTCGCCCTGCCTGTCGCCTCCGTCCTCACCCTGGCCTGCGCGCTCAGCGCCGGCGCGTTCTGCATCTCGCCGGGGCTCGCGGTGGCCCCGCTCCTCGTGGCCTCCGTCGCCGCCCGCGCGCTGCTCGCGCTGGTGCGTCTCGGAGCGGGCGTTCCACTCGGGACCCTGGCCTCGCCCGGCTTCCCCTGGCCCGCGGCCATCGCCTTCGCGCTGGGGTTGCTCGGCGTGGCGCTCGGCGTGCGGCGCAGCGGGTGGCTCGTCGCGATGGCGCTGGGAGCGGTGCTCGGGCGGCCGCTGCTCGAGTCGCGACCCGCGCTCGAGCTCACCGCCCTCCCCGTGGGCCACGGCGACGCGCTGCTGGTCTCGTCGGGTGGCGCGCGTCTGCTCGTCGACGGCGGAGGCGTGCCGGAGGGGATCGACCCCGGCGCCCGTGTCGTCCTCCCCTACCTCCGCGAGCGTGGCATCCGGCGCCTGGACGCGGTCGCTCTGTCCCACCCGCATCCCGACCACGCGCTCGGCCTGCTCACCGTGCTCCGCGAGGTCCCCACGGACCGGCTGTGGCTCCCCGCGGGCGTCGAGCGCGGCCCGCTGGTGGATGCGCTCCTCGCCGCGGCAGGGTGGGCGCGGGTCGAGTGGCTCTCCGCCGGGGACCGGCGTCCGCTGGGCGAGGCCACCGTGCACGTCCTATCGCCGCCGCGGGATGCAATCGCGCTGCGGACGGTGAATGACCGCAGCTTCGTCCTCCACGTCAGCATCGCCGGACGGTCGGTGCTGCTCCCGGGCGATGCCGGAGCGGCGGCGGAGGCGGAGCTCCCGGAGCTCCCGAGCACGGTGGTGAAGGTGCCGCACCACGGCTCCCGGACCTCGAGCTCGCCGCGACTGGTCCTCTCCAGCCAGGCGTGGCTGGCGCTCTTCTCGGACGGCCGCGGCAATCGCTTCGGGCTGCCCGCGCCGGAGGTGGTGGAGCGGTGGCGTGCGAGCGGAGCCGAGGTCCTGCGGACCGACGTGGATGGGGCGATCCGCGTGAGCCTGGACCCGTCGGCCGTCCGCTGGGAGACGTTCCGGGGGCGCGCGGGGCGGCTCGTTGCCCGGCCGCTTGCGGGTGCGGGGGACACCGGTGCAGCGTCCGGGCGATGATCCTCGAGGATCTCGATCTCGCCGCTCTCGTCCGCGAGCTGCATGCCGCCCTCGGCCCGGGGGAGCCGGTGGGGTACCTGCGCGGGAAGGCGAAGATGCGCGACGCGCTGGCGGACCTCCACGGGTTCAGCCAGCTGGAGGCCGAGTCGGTCGTCGACACGCTCGAGCTGCAGGGCTACCTCCACTTCCTCGGGGACCCGCGCGCGCCCAGCGAGGCCGAGAGCCGCTGGGACTTCCGGACGGGGTGACGCGGAGCCGCGGCCTCAACCCTCGAAGACCAGCCACGCGAACCGGTCCACCGCGTGGAAGTCTCCGACGAAGAGGGGCGAGAAGGCCTGCCCCTGCGCCGTCTTCCGGTCGGGCAGGTCGAGCCGGTAGAGGTTGAAGCGCCACCGGTCGCCGGGACGCGGCGGGACGTGCGGCACCGAGTGGAGTCGGGAGAAGGGAATGCGCATCTCCACCGCCCAGCCCTTGTCGCGGTCGGACGCATCGTCGATCGTCCCGTTCACCTTCACCGCGCTCTGCAGCCCGGAGTCCCACGACGTGTCCATCCCCTGCCGCCGCGCGGGAAAGTACGCGTCGAACACCACGTTGTGGGGGCTGACCTCGATCTCGTCGTAGGTCTTCCCGTCGGCGTCGGCGTCGATGAAGATCTCCACCACCTCCTGCGTGTAGAGCGGGTCGTCGCGATTCTTGAAGGTGCCCCACACGTCGGGGTCCTCGCAGTCGAACGCGACGTAGAGCGCCTCGTCGTCCCAGGTGAGCCGCGCCGTCGTCCGGAGCTGGGTCGGCTTCCCGTCCATGCTGTCCACCAAGGTCAGCGGAGTCGCGCCCTGCCAGGCCGGGTCGTCGAGGAGCCCGTCGATCTTCGGCGGCGTGGACGTCTTCCGGATGCGCGCCTCGGGGACGGGAGGAGCTCCCCCTCCGATGACCGGACCGCGCATGCGCTGCTGGCCGTCCTGCGCCTCCGGCTGATCCACGGGGAGACGCTGGTCGTCGTGCCAGAACCCGAGCAGCACCTGGATCTCCGGTGCGCCGGGAGGCAGCGCGAGCACCTGGACGTCCTGGACCGGCTTGCCCACCGGCCACTGCTCGAGCGGAAGGGCCGGTGGATGGTCGGCGTTCCCCAGCATCTGGCCGGTGCGCGCATCCACGAGGTGAACGAAGATCTGCCAGCCGGGCTCGAGTTGCCGTGTCGCCTCGAACCGGTGGGTCAGACGGACCGCGTCCTGCCCGCGATCGTTGCGGCCCCGCTCGATCCGGGTGCCGAGGTACCGGATGGCCCCGCCGCCCCACGTCGCTTGCGCCGCCCCGCCGGGCTCCGCCGCCGCGGACGCCGGCGCCCGCGCCCGTGGACGGGGCCCGGCCTGCTCGTCGCGGCAGGCTGGAACGAGCAAGGCGGCGCAGAGGAGCAACGTCGAGGGGAACAGTCGCACCCCGTGCACCCTACTCGCTCGCCGGGCCGTGCTGGCACGCGCATTGCGATGGCCCGTGTCAGTGCACGTCCACTTCGAGGCACGCGGGGTGGGCTCCGCGCTCGAGCTGCAGCCAGGGACCTGGACGGTCGGTGGGGCGGAGGACGACGGGGTCCGTTTCCCCGGGCTGCCGCCGCGGCTGCTCGAGATCGACGTCGAGGCGGATCGCGCCTGGGTCCGCTGCGCTCGACCGCTGCGGGTGGGCCGGGCGGTGCTCGAGGCGGGTCTCCGGCGCTGGTTGCTTCCCGGAGAAGCCCTCCGGCTGTCTCGCGAGGCAGAGATCCGGATCACGCCACCGACGGAGGCTCCCGGGACGATGGCGCTCGTGCGGTCGCTGCTGCAGCGAGGAGAGCCGCCGGTCTCCACCCTGGCGTCCGCGCTGGTCTGTGTGGCGGGCCCGGACGCGGGCACGGTCTTCCTCCTCGCGGAGCCCAGCCTCGAGCTCGGGCGCGCACCGGACTGCGCCATCCGGGTCACCGACGGCGCGGTCTCGCGCCGGCATCTCGAGCTCGTGCTCGATTCCGGCGGCAGCCATCGCGTGAAGGACCTCGGCAGCCGCAACCGGACGCGCTGCAACGGTCGCTGGCTCCGCTCCAGCCGCCTTCTGTCCGACGGAGATCTCCTCGCGGTGGGTCGCTCGCTGCTGCACTACCGGCGGGCCTCGCCCGAAGCGGAGCGGCCCAGCGACGCGGATGCCCAGGGACGCGGACCGGAGGCGGTCGGTCCCCCGCACCAGGGGGACGCCTGAGGAAGCGCCCGGGGGCGCGCCAGCGTCCAGGCTCAGTCCCCCGCACCAGGGGGACGCCTGAGGAAGCGCGCGGGGGCGGCTCAGCGGATCGGCGACAGGCCCGCTCGCTCCACCAGCAGCTGCATCAGACGGCGGTGCTGGGTGAAGAAGCTGGTGAAGTGCATCCCCCGGCCACGACCGCGCACCGCGTAGACGGTCACGGGCCCGGGGAGGATGTCGACCTTCAGGATGTCCCCGAAGGCGAAGTAGTCGGTCCGGACCAGGCCGCGGTAGGTCACGCCGCCGCCGTCGACCACGATCGCGGTGCGCGCGTAGTAGGTGAGCGACACGCCGAAGAAGACGACGAAGAAGATGGCGGAGATGAAGGTCTTCGCCGGAACGCCCTCGAAGGTCATCAGGTAGACGAGGACGAAGAGCCAGAGCAGCGCCGCGGTACCCATCGCCGCGGCGAGGACCGGCCGGGGCCGAAAGACCTCCGGCGCTGTGGCCTGCTGGAAGCTCACCTCTTCTAGGCTAGTTCCTCCCCCCGTCGCGTGCCATGCGCCCCCGGTCCAGGAAGTGTCGGGTCCAGTGCGCCGGGGCTCACCCCTCCTCCAGCCGCTCGACGAGCATGGTGATTCCCATCCCGTACCCGATGCAGAGCGTGACCGCCCCCCGGCGGAGCGAGCGCCGCTCCAGCGTCCCGAGGAGGGTGGCCAGGAGCATCGCCCCGGTGGCTCCCAGGGGGTGGCCGAGCGCGATGGCTCCGCCCTGCACGTTGATCCGGTCCAGCGGGATCCCGAGCTCCTGACCCACGACGATGGGAACGGGAGCGAAGGCCTCGTTGATCTCCCAGAGGTCCACGTCGTCCACCGTCCAGCCCGCGCGCTCCAGGGCGAGCCGGCTGGAGGGGATGGTCCCGGTGAGCATCAGGACCGGATCCGAGCCGACGACCGCGGTGCCGACGATGCGCGCCCGCGGCCTGAGGCCCAGGGCGCGGGTCGCCTCGCGCGAGGCGACGACCACCGCCGCCGCGCCGTCGACGATGCCCGAGGCGTTGCCGGCGTGGATGACGCCGTCCTCGCGGAAGCTGGGCTTGAGGCCGGCGAGCGTCTGGACGGTGGTGCCGGGCCGCGGATGCTCGTCGTCGGCGAAGAGCCGGGTGCTGCCGTCGGCGTCCTGCACGGGGACGGGGACGATCTCCTGTCGGAACCAGCCCGCCGCGCGCGCGGCAAGGGCCTTGCCCTGCGAGGCCGCGGCGAACTCGTCCAGCTGCCCGCGGGAGAGGGACCACCGGCGAGCGATGAGCTCGGCCGACAGCCCCTGGTGGGTGAGGTCGGGGAACCGCTCGGCGAGCCGGGGCGAGGTGGGCCCGTCGCCGAAGCCGGCGTCCGAACCCATCGGGATGCGGGTCATCGACTCGACGCCGCCGCCGATGCCGAGCTGGATCTGCCCGGCGAGGATGCCGTTCGCGACGTCGGCGACGGCGGTGAGGCCGCTTCCGCAGAGGCGGTTCACCGTCTTGCCCGGAACGGAGATCGGCAGCCCCGCGGCGAGCACCGCCCCGCGAGCGACGTCGAACGCCTGCTCACCGATCTGCGTGACGCACCCGAGCACCACGTCCTCGACCCGGTCCGCAGGCACGCCGGTGCGCTCGAGCGCGGCGTTCAGGACGTGCGCCGCCAGATCGACGGCGTGGATCCCCGCCAGGCTTCCCTTTCGCTTCCCGCGGGGAGTCCTGACCGCATCGATGATGAAGGCGTCGCTCATTCGTCCGAGGACACGACGGGATTGACCCGAAAGTCAACCGGTGGGACCTCCCCGTCTATTCCCCCCGGAGGACCTCGGCCGGGTCCATTCGCGCCGCGCGACGCGCGGGCAGCAGACAGGCCGCGGTGGCAGCCAGGGCCACCGTCCCGAGGACGACGGCGAGCGTCGCGGGATCGTCCGGCGAGATCCCGAAGAGCGCTCCCCGGAGGACCCGACCATGGCCGAGCGCCAGGAAGATCCCCAGCGTCGCACCGAGCGCGACGGGCGTCAGGCCCCGGGAGAGCACCAGCCCGACGAGCTGACTCCGCCGTGCCCCGAGCGCCGAGCGGATCCCGAGCTCGCGAACCCGCTGCAGGACCCACTGACTGACGACCCCGTAGATCCCCACCGCACTGAGCAGCAGGGCGATCATTCCCAGCACTCCGAGCATTCCCGCCGAGTACCTCGCGGCAAGCAGCGCGTTCTCGGAGACCACCTGGGTCATGGGCATCAGGTCGGTGATCGGCTGGTCGGGCAGCGCGGTCCGGAGCGTCTCGCGCACCTGCGCCGCGGCCTGCAGCGGCTCCCCCCCGGTGCGCACCGCCACGGCGATGTCACGCTGAGGGTCCTGGGCCATCGGCAGGTAGATGGCCACGCCCGGCTCGGTGATCTCGGTGTACCGGACCGTCCCGACCACGCCGACGATCGTCCTCCACCGGTCCCCGACCCGGATCCGCGACCCGAGCGCGTCCCCGCCCGGGAAGTGACGCTGGGCGAGGACCTCGCTCACCAGCGCCACGTCGATCGAGCCCGGCAGGTCCGCCGGCCCGAACGAGCGCCCCTGCTGCAGGGAGATGCGCATGGCGTCGAGGTAGCCGCCGGACACCACCTGGATCACCGAGTGCGGCGCGCGACCCTCGGCCACCGGTCGGCCCTCGACCTCGAAGACGGTCGCTCTGTAGCGTCCGCTGAGCGGCAGGGCGCTCACGATCCCGACCTGCTCCACTCCCGGAATCTCGGCCAGCTCCCGGAGCGCACCCTCGAGGAGCCGGCGGAGAGCGGCGTCATCGGGCGCGAGCGCCTCGGCGACTCCCACCCGGAGGGTCAGGACCTTCCTCGCATCGAACCCGGTGGGCGCGACCAGGATCCGCTGCAGCGTCTGGAGGAAGAGGCCGGCGTCGTTCACCAGGACCAGCGCCAGCGCCACCTGCACCAGGACCAGCACGCTCCGCCGCCGGTGCCCGGCTCGACCGCCGCTGAACCGGAGGTCCTCGGTGTTCAGCGCCTGGGCCGGGGCCTGGCGCGTGGCCTCGACCGCGGCGTAGCCCGTCGAGGCGAGGGCGGCGAGCAGCGACACCACGATCCCGAAGCCGAGGAGTCGCCAGTCGAGGCCGATGCGATCCCATCCGGCGACGAAGCGCTCGATGTTCGCCGGCATTCCGGCGCGAAGCAGGCGGATCCCCACCTCGCCCAGGGCGAGCCCGACGACACACGTGCCGAGGGCAAGGAGCACCCCCTCGGCCGCGAGCTGGCCGACGATGCGCGACCTCGGTGCTCCGAGCGCGATCCGCAGGGCGAACTCGCGGGACCGGACGGTCGCCCGGGCGAGCAGGACGTTGGCCACGTTGGCGCAGGCGAGGACGAGGATCATCCCCACCGCCGCGGCCATGATCCACATCACCATCCGGGTCGTCGGGTCCCCGTACTCCCGGAGCGAGAACACCTGCGGGCGGTGCCCGCGCTGGTGCCGGGGGTGCGCGGCGTCGAAGAGCCTGGAGATCTCGGCGAGCTCGTCGCCGGCGGCGCCGAGGCTCTTGCCCGGCGCGAGGCGGCCGACCACGAACACCGAGTGGGAGCCGATCGTCTCCCGATCTGCGGGGCTGACCCTCCGCGTCGCCCAGAGGCCGGCGGCCTTGGGGAAGCGGAAGCTCCCGGGCATGACCCCGACGACCGTGTGCCCGACGCCGTCGAGCAGCACCCGCTGGCCGAGGATCGAGGGGTCCGCCGCGAAACGCCGGCGCCACAGGCCCTCGGACAGGACCACGACGTCCTCGGCGCCGGGCCGTGCTTCGTCGACGGTGAACCCGCGACCGAGCATCGGCCTCACGCCGAGCGTGGAGAAGAATCCGGGGCTCACCCGGTAGCCCACGAGATGCTCGGGCTCGTTGACCCCGGTGAGGTTCACCTCCCACCACTCGTAGCCGGCCGTGGAGGAGAAGCTGGTCGCGGTCTCCATCCACGTCTCCGCGAGGGCCGCGGGGACGGGCTGACGCTCACGCTCGGGCGAGCTCTCCAGCGCCATCGCCAGCCCGTCCTGGGAGAAATCGAAGGGATCGAGCAGGAGCTTGTCGATGAAGGCGAAGATCGCGCTGGTCGCCCCGATGCCTAGGCCCAGCGCGAGGATGCAGGTGAGGGTGACGCCCGGGCTCCGGCGCAGGGAGCGCGCGGCAAGGCGAAGGGCGTCAGGCCCGGGGCTCATCGCTCGCCGGGTGACCGCAAGCCACATGCCGCGCGCAAGGCCCGGGTTGCGCGGGCCCGGTCGCGGTGGCGCATGTCACCCCTGGGACCGGCGATCCCGGATCCGGAGCAATCGAGAGGGGGACGCCGCCAGGCTCAGGCCGGACGGGCAGAGAGTGCGCCTCGTGCGAGTGCCTCGGTGGCCAGAAGTCCCCGGAGGACCGTCGCCGCGCCGGCGGCCAGCGCCGGGTGGAAGTCGATGCGAAGCGAGCGGAGCTCCGGCCGCTCCAGCAGCCGCCGCACCACGGGCCCCGCGTCCGCCATCTGCCACAACCCGATGCACAGAGCGTGAAGCTGCATCGCAGCGCCGAACCCCCTGCCCTTCGGGAGCGTGACGAGCGCGGCCTCCAGCCGGCCGCCGAGGCGGACCACCCACTCGTGCAGTGCGCGCTTGAAGGCAAGGGCCGCATCGAAGGGGACGTTCTGCTCCAGGCTCACGTGGAGCAGCGCGAGGAGGCGGGGCAGCCCGGGCCGGGCCACGAGGGAATCGGCGATCAGCGCGCCCACGGCCTCGGGGCTCGCGGGCCGGGGCAACCGGTCCAGCTCGGCGCCGAGGCCATGAAGCCACTCTCCGAGGCGGGCCGCCTCGACCTCGAGGAAGAGGGACTCCTTCGTCTCGAAGTAGCGGTAGAGCGCGGCCTTCGACAGCCCCGACGCCCCGGCGACGTCGCTCATGGTGAGCTCGCCCCAGCGGCGCGACTGGAACAGCTCCCAGGCACGGTCGAGGATGTCTTGCCGACGCTGCTGCTTGTCCTCGGGACTCCGGGCGCGCCGGAGACCCGTCACTCCAGCCACCGCGCCAGCCGCATCACGATCCGGTTCATCCGGGCGCCGTAGGGCGGGGCGAGCCAGCGCGCCATGGGGTTTCCCTGCTGCCGCAGCACGGCCCGCTCGTGGCTGAAGGTCCGGAAGCCGGCACGGCCGTGGTAGTTGCCCGTGCCGCTGGGGCCGATGCCGCCGAACGGGAGCCCGGGGTTCGCGAGGTGGAGAAGCGTGTTGTTCACGCAGACCCCGCCGGAGGTGGTCTCGGCCAGCGTGGCGTCGATGGTGCTCCCCTTCCGCGAGAAGACGTAGAGGGCGAGCGGCTTGGGACGGTTCCGGACGTACGCGAGGGCGTCCTCGAAGGTGCGGTAGCTCACGACCGGTAGGACCGGGCCGAAGATCTCCTCCTGGAGGAGCGGCGCGTCCGGGGGGACGTCGATGAGGACGGTGGGCGCGAGGAAGCGCTCGGCCGCGTTCGACTGACCGCCGAGGACGAGCTTCGCCCCACGCTGGACGGCGTCGTCGACGAGCCCCTTCACCCGGGTGAAGGCAGCTGGATCGACGAGCCGGGCGAGCTCGGGGTTCGTGGCCCAGGCGGACTCCGGACCGTAGCTCCGCTCGATCGCCGTGCGAACACCGTCGAGGAACGCCTGCCGCTGTCCTTCCTGCACGAGAGCGTAGTCGGGCGCGACGCAGGTCTGACCGACGTTGATGAACTTGCCCCAGGCGATGGCCTGCGCGGCACGCTGCACCGCCGCGTCGGGCGCGACGATCGCGGGCGACTTCCCGCCGAGCTCGAGGGTCACGGAGGCGAGCGTCTTCGCCGCGGCGGCCATCACGACCTTTCCGACGCGGGTGCTCCCGGTGAAGAAGACGTGATCGAAGGGAAGCTCGAGCAGGGCCTCGGCGACGGGCGCCTCGCCCTCGACCATCGCGACCTCGTCCTCGCGAAACGCGTCGGAGAGCGCGGCACGGAGCGCGCGATTGGTCTCCGGAACCTTCTCCGAGGGTTTGAGGATGACGACGTTGCCCGCGGCGATCGCGCCGACGAGGGGACCGAGGGTGAGGAACAGCGGGTAGTTCCAGGGCCCGAGGATGAGGACCTGGCCCTTGGGTTCCCAGCGAATCTCGCTCGCGGTGTCGGCGAGGAGGATCGGAGCCTCGATCGGCTCGGGGCGCATCCACTCGGTCAGATGGGCGATGGCGAAGTTGATCTCCTCGAACGAGGGATGAATCTCGATGAGCTCGGATTCATCGGCCGCGCGGCCGAAGTCCCGGCGGATGCCCTCGGCGAGGGCGCCCCGGTGCTTGTCGAGCGCGACCCGCAGGCGCTGGAGCTTCTTCCGGCGGTCGGGGGCGGTGGATCGCGCGACGGCCCACCGGGAGCCAGCCTGCAGATCGAAGAGCCGGCGGATCTCTCCGCGCCAGTCCTGCGCCGAACTCACGTCGATGGCCTGTCTCATCCCGGCACCCGCTTCCGAGGCTCGTGATCGATGCGACTCACCCTGATGCGGTGGGCCGCAGCCCGGAGGGTCTCGAGCCGCTCCGGGATGAGCGACCGGTTAAGTGACCTCGAGTCACTTGTCAATGCCGATCCCGCCGCCGGGGACGAGACGCCTCGTCGTCGAAGGGGTGTCAGGCCTCGAAGGGGTTCTCGAGGAGGATGGTCTCTCCCCGATCCGCCCCGACGGAGATGCAGACCACGGGGACGCCAGCGACCTCCTCCACGCGCTTCACGTAGGCGCGGGCGGAGGCAGGGAGCTGCTCCACGCTGCGAACGCCGGCCAGACGTTCCTCCCAGCCCGGCAGCGTCTCGTAGACCGGAGAGACCCTGGCCAGGTCGTCCACGTCCGACGGGAAGTCGTTCGTGTGCGCCCCGGCGAGTGAGTAGCTGGTGCACAGCTTCAGCTCCGGCAGCCCGGAGAGCACGTCCAGCTTCGTCAGCGCGAGCCCGGAGAGGCCGTTGACGCGCGCGGCGTAGCGGAGCACCACCCCGTCGAGCCAGCCGCAGCGGCGGGGGCGACCGGTGACGGAGCCGAACTCATCGCCCACCTTCCGCAGCCGCTCGCCGATCTCGTCGCTCAGCTCGGTGGGGAACGGACCGCCTCCCACGCGGGTGGTGTACGCCTTGCTGATTCCCACCACGCGGTCGATCTCGGTCGGACCGAGCCCGGAGCCCACGGCGGCGTTGCCCGCGACGCAGTTGCTGCTGGTGACGAACGGGTAGGTGCCGTGGTCGACGTCGAGCAGCGTTCCCTGGGCGCCCTCGAACAGGATCCGCGCCCCGGCCCGGGCCTCCCGGTGCAGGTAGAGCGAGGCGTCGCGAACGTGCGGGCGGAGGCGGGCGCCGAACGCGGCGTACTCGCGGGCGATCGCCGCCGGGTCGAGCGGCGGCAGCTCCGTCCCCGCGCGGCCGGCAAGGAGTCGCAGCTCGTCGAGGGCGCCGGTGAGCCGCTCCTCGACCTTGCGCGCGAGGCGGGCCGCGTCCAGCAGATCCCGGACCCTGATCCCCCGCCGCGCCACCTTGTCCTCGTAGGCGGGGCCGATCCCCCGACCGGTGGTGCCGATGGGCGAGGCGCCGCGCGCCTTTTCGCGCAGCAGGTCGAGGTGCTTGTGCCAGGGGAAGATGACGTGGGCCGACTCGGAGAGGATGAGCTGCGTCTCGGAGCGGATGACGCCGCGGGCCCGGAGCGCGTCGATCTCGGCGACGAGCACCGCCGGGTCGAGAACCACGCCGTTGCCGATGACGCACGTCTTTCCCGCGTGGAGGATCCCGCTCGGGATGAGGGTGAGGATGGTCTTCTCTCCCCCGACCACGAGGGTGTGCCCGGCGTTGTTCCCTCCCTGGAAACGAACGACGACCTGGGCGTGCTGGGTGAGCAGGTCGACGACCTTGCCCTTTCCCTCGTCGCCCCACTGGGCACCCACCACCACGACGTTCGGCATGGCGGCCCGGCCTATAGCCCGCGCTCCGGCGGGTGACAACGACGGACGAACCCACAGCCAAGCGCCTCACATCCGCGGCGCTCGAGAGCGTCGGCCAGCGCCGGTCCGAGCTCGAGCGCGGCGCGAAGCCGCCCCTCGATCTCGGCCGGGGCGACGGGACCCTCCGAGGCCCAGCGCAGCCGCTCGTCCTCGGAGTCGATCGCGAACAGCGCGGCCCTGACCTGCCGGCCTTCGCCGGCCCGGGCCCGGAGCGCCTCGAGCACGACGGTCGTGCTCGCCAGAGATCCGCCGTGCCTGCCGGGGACGAGGCAGACCGCCGCCTCGCCCGGGACGCCCGAGAGGTGGAGGTCCAGGACTCCCTGAACCGTCACGCTGCCGAGCCGGTGGCGAAAGGGAACCTGCGCCACCCACGAGAACCCTCCGGTGAAGGAGTGGAGCGTCCGTGCCAGGCGCCGGAGCGGCCCCGCGAGCTGCAGCGCCCCGGCCTCGGCGAGCGTCAGGCCGACGCTCCCCGCCGCCGCCGCGAGCGCGCCATCGGGGAGGCCGTCGCGCCAGGCGTCCACCGCGAGGGCTCCCAGCAGCCGGCGGAGCATCTCGAGGCGGCGGTCCCGGTGTCGCGGGGAGTCCGGCGCAGGCGCAGCGCCGAGCCCGGGTTCCCGGTGCCCCTCGAGGAAGCGAAGCTGGAAGCGACGATGGCAGCCCTCCAGCGCGGCGAGGGCCTCGAACGGAACGACCGGTTCCGTCGCGGCGTCGACCGGCTCCAGCCGGCGGAGCGCGAGGCGAACCTGCTCCGGGTCGACGGCGAGGCGAGCGGGCGGAGCGCGCGGAGCGAGCGCCGGGCAGGCGTCCTCGTCGAGACGCCGAACCCGTGGGCGAACCTCCGGCGTGTCGAGCACCGGATCGATCCAGCTCGCCCAGGTGCGCTGGCCGCCGCGCCCCTGGATGCCGGAGAGCACGAGGCGGTCACGGGCACGGGTCATCGCCACGTAGAGGACGCGCCGGCTCTCGGCGAGCTCCCGGCTGCCGAGCACCTCCGCCAGCGCGGCCGAGCGCGGTGTCGGATGCGCGTCGCTGCTCCAGGGCACCGCCGGCCGGAAGGCGAGGCCAGTGCGGGGATCGACCAGCAGCCGGCCGGTGGTCGGGGGGCGGGTGGCACCGAGGTCGGCGATGCAGACCACCGGCCACTCGAGCCCCTTCGCTGCGTGAACGGTCAGCAGCTGGACGGCGGGGCCTGCGCGCGCGTCCTCTACCTCCTCGACGTCGATGCGGGGGTCGCGGTCCGCGAGCTCGACCAGGCGCCGGGCGAAGGCCGCCGGATCCGGACGGCCCCGCGCATCCCACCGTGCAGCGAGCTGGCGGACCACGTCCAGGTTCCCGAGCTGCTCCTCGCCGTGGGGAGACGCGGCGAGCACCGTCCGCGTGTCGAGCGCCGCCCAGGCATCCTCGAGCAGGTCCACCAGGGAGCGCCGGTCGAGCCCCGCGCGCAGCCGCCGCGCCACCGCGACGAAGCAGGCCCACCGCTCCGACTCGCCGGGCAGGGCCTCGGGAGGGAGGGCACCGGCGAGCACGCGCGCGTCGAGCTTGCCACGACCCAGGGCCAGGCGAACCAGCGTCGCGTCCGACAGACCGACCGCCGGGCCCCGGAGGCAGGCCGCGACGTGAAGTGGATTGCGGGGGTCCGTCAGGAACCCGAGGAGCGCGGCGACGTCCCGGACCTCGGGCGAGGCGAAGATGCCCCGACCGCGGAGCACCCGGTGGGGCACGTGATGGCGGGCGAGCGCGTCGGTGTAGTGCGTCACCTCCATGAAGGAGCGGAGGAGGATGGCCACGTCCCCGCCGCGGATCGGTCGGGAGCCCGGGCCCTCCGGGACCCGTGCGTCCGAGTCCGGCGCGAGGAGATGCGCGAGCCTGCGGGCGAGGAGGTCCGCCTCGGCGCGGCGGCGCTCGTCGGCGCGGTCCTCCTCGGCCACGGCGAGCAGCCGCTCGACGCACGCGATCGGTCCTTGCTGCGGACGCCAGGGCTGGAGATCGTCCTCGCCGGGCCGGAAGGGGACCTCCCAGGGGAAGGCCGGGGTGGGACCGAGGACCGGGCCGAGGATCCCGTTGAGGGCCGTGACCAGCTCCGGCTGTGCCCGGCGGCTCACCCGAAGAAACCGCCGCTCGCCTCCTCCGGCCTCCACGGCGCGGGCCAGCTCCTCGAAGACCTCCACGTCTGCGCCGCGAAAGTCGTAGATGGACTGCTTCCGGTCGCCCACGGCACAGAGAAGGCCCGGCTCGAGCGGAAGCCCCCGGGGGCCGTCGGAGCCGAGCGGGCGTGCCGCCCCCTCGCGTGCCTCGGCGAGGAGGAAGGTGAGCTCCAGCTGGAGGACGTTGGTGTCCTGGAACTCGTCGAGCAGGAGCGCGCCGATGCGTGCCTGCTCCCGCGCGCGGAACCCCGCGTCGGTCGCGAGGAGATCGCGCGCGCGGATGAGCAGCTCGGCGAAGTCCAGGACGCCCGCCTCGTCGAACGCGGCCCGCTGGCGCCGCGCGAGCTCGACGAGCAGCCCGCGCCAGGTCTCCTCGTGCGGGCGGGCCAGCATGAGCGCCGTCGCTCCAAGGGGAGAGTCGCCTCCGCCGAGCGCGTCCCGGGCGGCCCGGACGGCGGTGCCGAGGCCGTTCTTTCCGCCCCGGCCCGGCAGGGCATCGCGCAGGTCCGCGAGGCGCGCCGCCCGGTCGAGCGCGGTGTCGGGTCCCCAGCCCACGAGCAGATCGGCGATGGCGGCGAGCACCGGCTCGCACTCGCCTCGTTCCTTCCGGGCGCGCACGAGTGCCTCCTCGACGGCGGCGCGGGCGCGGACGGTGGTCCCGGCGAAGACGCGGGCGACGCCCTCGGCCGTGGTGACCGCGAGCCGATCGAGCCTGTGCCCGTGGTCGCGGACGCGGCGGAACTGGTCCACCAGGAGCTCCACCAGGCCGGTTCGGCGCATGCCGTGGAGATCGAGCTCTCCGCACAGGGCCTCGGTGGCGGGATCGCGTGTCTCGAGTCGCTCGAGCACCAGGCGCTCGGCGAGCTCCTCGAGGAGGTCCAGCGACTCCTCCTCGTCGAGGAGCACGAAGTCCGCGGGGATGCCGGTGCCGGCCGGCGCGCGGCGGAGGAGGCCGGCGCAGAAGCCGTGGAAGGTGGCGATGGTGGCACCCGACAGACGGCCCTGGACGCGCCTCCACTCGGCCGCGGGTGGGAAGGGACGGCCTGCCGAGCCGAAGGCGGCGGTGAGCTCGGGCTCGGCGGCCTCCCCGGCCGCGAGCGCGGCGATCCGGGCGGCGAGGCGACCTCGCATCTCGGCGGCGGCCTTCTCGGTGAAGGTGAGGAGGCACAGCCGCGCCGGCGCGAGCGGCTCGTCGCGGTCGGCCCCGCCGAGAAGGCGCAGGCACTCGGTGATGAGGCCGTGGGTCTTGCCGGTGCCGGCGCCGGCGAAGACGCAGGCGCTGCGCCGAGGAGCGCTCACCCCTCCCCTCCCTGTGGCGCCCGCCGCTCGGAGATGCGGCAGACCGAGCCGAGGGGACAGAAGCCGCACTCGCGCGGCCGCACCGGGAACAGTCCCTGCCGCGGCTCGGCGAGGAGGGCGTGGACGGAGCTGGCGAGGTTGGGTCCGGTGGTGGATCCGCGCGTCGGCGCGTCGGTGGCGAGGAAGGTCTCCAGCGGTCCGGTGCGGTCCGCATCGAGCGGCAGGAACTCCTGGGTCCGCAGGGAGAGCCATCCCGCCTGGAAGGGGGCCCGCTCCCCGCGGGCCTTGAGCGCCAGGAGGTAGAGCGGGAGCTGGAAGTCGGTGACCAGCACCTCGGCGCGAGCGCGCTCGCGGCGCTTGCTGCTCTTGTAGTCGAGGACGCCGGTGCCGGCTGGTCCTCGGTCGATGCGATCCAGCGTGCCGCGGAAGAAGATGGGTCGCTCGCCGGGGAGAGCCGCCGGCAGCTCGAGATCCGGCCCGAATCGCTCCTCCGCGGCGGCCGGGCGCATCCCGACGAAGGGGTAGAGCTTCCCCGAGCGGAGGAGTCGCTCCAGGGTGGCGCGCGCCCGCGACTGGGCGAGTGCCCACAGCCGCGGATGGCCGGTGGACGCGCAGCGCGCATGCTCGCGGGCGGCGGCCTCGATCGCGCCGGGGACGAGGTCGTCGGGCAACGTGGCGGGATCTGCGTGGGTGAGGCCGAGGGCGAGGAGCCGCTTCACGAGCTGCTCGAGCGCCTCGTGGAGGAACTGTCCCCGGCCGCGTGCATCGAGCTCCTCGGTGCCCTCCTCCGGCGGCTCGAGCCCGAGGACCTTGCGGGAGAGGCCCTGGAACGGGCAGTTGGCGAGCGCGGTCAGGCTGGTGGACGACAGCGGGCCCTCGGGCGAGCCGCCGAGCCGCGCCTCCACCGCGGCGAGCACCTCGGCCGCCGGACCGAGCTGCCCGCTGTGCGGGCCCGGGGCGCGAAGGCCGGCGGCAGCCTGGAGCCGCTCGGCATCGATGGCGGCGAGGGCCCGGGCATCCTCGAGCCAGGCTGCGCCGGTCAGCGCGTCGAGGGCAGCCGCGGCCACGGGGTCGGGGGCGTCGGACCGGAGATCCGGGGCGACCGACGCCTCGAGCGCGAGGCGGATCCGCGCCCAGCCGGGTCCGGGAGCATCGGCGAGCCGGGGAATGGCCTGAGAGGAGAGCTCCCGCTCCCGTGTGCCGGTCACGGCGAGGAGGCGCTGGACGAGGTCGGCCGGGGCACCCCCCGCGCTGCGGCGGCGGGAGACGGCGACGCGGCTGGCGGAGGCGAGCGCCCGTCCGAGACGGCTGCGGTCGAGCGCCTCGGCCAGGGGAGATCGCGCATCCCCGCTCCCCACCAGCGAGGGCAGTGCAGCGCGGCCGAGGACGCCGTGGACTGACTGGCGCTCCTCGTCCCCGAGCAGGGAGGGCTGGCTCCGGCGGGGGAAGCTCGCGGCATCGAGGCCAGCGACGCCGAGGAAGTCGAGGGGCCGCCCGTCCAGCGCCTCGAGCGGTCGCACGTGCACGCCTCCGACCAGGGTGGTGGAGGACTCGACGACGAGCATGGACGCGGCGTCGGCGAGCCAGCGGGCGAAGGAAGCGCGATCCATCTCCGGGCCGGACGTCCTCGCGGCCTTCCACCCGGCGCGGGCATCGCGGACGAAGGCTCGCCACACCTCGACGGCGGCGGCCTCGCGCGCGGTGGCCTTCCGGGCGCGCGGATCGGTCTCCAGCGGCTCCTCCTCCAGCGCGGTCCAGAAGCCGGCGTCGTCGAGACCGGCTCGCCACGCCTCGAGGAGCTCGGCGAGGCGTCCACGCCGGGGGATGCGCTCGGCCAGGTCGAGGAGGGCCGAGGCGGACCGGAGGAGCCGGTGGGCAGCGTCGGCGTCGCGGAGATCTCCGGCCTCGCGGCGACGTCCGGCGAACGAGGCGAGGCGAACCTGGTACGCGCTGCTGCCGGCCTCGGCGCCGAGCGCTCCGTCGCGGACGCCGGCGCGGCGCAGGAGCGGGAGCGGATCGAGCCGGTGCTCGAGGCGGAGCGCGGGGAGGAGGCGCTGCTTCAGGAGCCAGGCGACGTCCTCGGCGGAGGCCCCGCGGGTGGCGAGCCCGGCCCAGAGGAGTCCGACCCGTCCGGCGCTGGTGGTGCCGAGCGGGACGGGAGCTCGGCGAGCGATGGGAACGCCGGCTTCATCGAGCGCGCGCTCGAGCTCCACAGCGTCCTCGGCGGCGACGACGGCGAGCGCGCACCGATCGAGCGAGGCTCCGGCGTCGAGGGCCCCGCGGAGTGCGTCGACGAGCGCTGCTGCCTCGCGGCGCGGGCCCGGGGCGGCGACGGCCTGGAACGCCTCGGTGGGGAGGGTCCCTGGCGCGGCGACGCCGAGGCGGCGCACGGGCTCGGAGAGGGGACCCTCGGCGAGCTCGGGGAGCAGCTCGACGCCCGGGAGGTCCGGACCGGCCTCGAATGCCTGGAGGAGGGGCTCGAGCGCGGCATCGAGACCCGCGTCCCCGGTCAGGGGAACCCGCAGCGCGAGCGAGTGGCCCGAGGACGAGACGGCGCGGGCGAGGGCGGAGAGAAAGCCCACCACTGCGGGGGGGAACGGAGGAGTGGCGCTCAGGTCGAGCTGCGGAAGAGTGATCTCCGCTGGCCATCCGTGGCTGAGCACGGTGCTCGCGGCGACCCACCGGGAAGCGGCCAGCTCGACGCCGGCGCGGGCCATGCGTGCGGTGGCCTCGTCGACCAGCCGGGCGAGGTGGCCGAGTCGGGCTCCGGCCGGCCCGAGGCGGTCCGCGGCCTCGGTGAGAGTCGTCGCGGAGACGCTGCCGAGCGCGAGCTCGTCGAGCACCGCCTCCAGGGCGGACAGGAAGCCCGGGGTCCGGGCCTGGGGGCCGAACGGCCCGGGACCGATGGCATCGAGGGCCGCGGCGAGGAGGCCGTGGAGGGCGGCGCCGCGGCACGTCCGGAGTCCCGACGGGCGGACGACCGCGTCGCGCAACCGCTCGAGGGTCCAGCCCTCGTCTTCTCCCGGGCGCTCCATGGTGGACCGGCCACGCTACGCCCGGGCGATGACACGACCCGGCGACCTCGTCCGCCTCGTCTCCGGGCGAGCGAGCCGCGCCCGTCGAAGGCCACCGAAGGTGCCAGACACCTTCGATCCGGGCCTCGCAAGCCTCCGGATTGCGGTGAGTTTCTCCGGGCGAAGGACTCCCGGTCGCGGGCCGGATTCTCCCGGAGCCGGGCCTCACAGCTCGCGGCCGTCCGGACGACGGGGTGGACACGGGTCGGCTCCGCGTCTCGGCGATCACGGCACGGCAGCCGGCGGTCCCGCACCGAAGGTGCCAGACACCTTCGATCCCCCTTCGATCCGGCCCTCGCAAGCCGCCGGATTGCGGTGAGTTCTTCGGGCGAAGCACTACCGGTCGCGGGCCGGAGTCTCCCGGAGCCGCGCCTCACAGCTCGCGGCCGTCCGGGCGACGGCGTCGGACACCGGTCGGCTCCGCGCCTCGGCGATCAGGGCACGGCAACCGGGGGTCCCGGAACCGGCGAGCGCCCGCGCCGACCGGAGCCGGACCGCGGCCTCGCGGTCCCGGAGGAGCGGGACGAGCACTCCCCGCGCCTCCGCGCCGAGCACGCCGGGTGCACCTTCCACCGCCGCGGAGCGGAGCACCACCGGCGCGGTCACGTCCGTCGCGAGCTCGCGAACCAGTGGAGCGGCCGCCACCGGCTGGACCGCACCCAGGGCAGCCAGCGCCCTCGCTCGCCAGGTGGGGAGGGCCGTTCGATCCCGCGCGACGGCCTCGAGCACCGGGCCGGCCTCGGCCGGGAGCGAGCGCCACTCGGCGACCGTCACCGCGCGGTACGAGCCGAGGAGGCCATCGACGCGCGCCTTCAGTCCCCGATCCACCGGCGCGGAGCGGGCGCCCCCGCCGACGACGAGGGCGGCCACGACGCAGAACGCGGCCCGACGCGCGCTCACAGCGGCCTCACGAGGGGGTTCAGCCTCATCACCTGCCCCTCCTGCGGCGAGAGGTTCCCGCGCGACAGGTCGGTGAGCTGCCAGAACATGAGGTAGTCGGCACCACCACAGGACTGCGTGCCCTGCGCGCAATCGCTGCCGTCGACCTGGGTCGGCTGAGCGGGAGCGTTCTGCTGGTCGGCGCATCCGCCTCGTGCGGCCGCGCTCACGCAGAGCACGCACAGGCACTGGGGTGTGTCGGTCAGCGGGTCGAAGTCCTCGCCGGATGCCCCCAGGGCCTCGGTGGGGTGGAAGAGGCCGAGCGCGTGACCGACCTCGTGCGCCGCCGTCTCCCCGACCACGTCCGGCCCGCATTGCGTCGAGAAGTCGTTGCCGCAGCCCGAGGCGCCGGCGAGGTCCGCCGAGGACACGATCGCTCCTCCGGCGGTCGTTCCGTTGAACGTCGAGACGCCGGGGATGGCTCCGTCGTAGCCCACCAGCCGCGTGCCGATCGGCGCGCCGGGCGCGGTGATGTCGTCCACGAAGAACAGGCTCACCACGTTCCCTGGACGGGCGAGGGTGAGGAGCTGCCGATACTCGCTGCACGGATCCGCGGCGAGGTCGTCGCTGACCGGCACCGAGGACCAGCGGGACCGGGCCCACGCGGGCACGTCGTAGTAGGTGACACTCTGCACGCAGATGCCGGCCCGGGCGAGGTCCGCGCTGATCCGCTGCAGCATGCGACGGAAGTTCGGGTCGTTGGTCGCGCTCGCCGCGGTCAGGCTCCCGCTCACCAGATAGATGGCGAGGTCGAGGGCACCCCGGTCGGGGATGCCGCCCGAGCGGGTGAGCACGGTCACGTCGTAGCGGTTGGCGGTGGATCCATCTCCCGGGTCCCCGCAGCCGAGCGCCGCGCACTCGTGAAGCAGGTCGCTCACCGTCAGGGTCCAGTTCCCCGGCGTGAGGCCCTGTGCCGCGGTCTTCAGCCCCGCGGTGCCATTGGGAAAGGTGACGGCCGCGGTCACCGGGGAGATCGGCGACCAGGTCAGCGTCCGGTCCGAGGGCGCGCGATCGAAGGAGGTCGGGTAGTCGAAGAAGGTGCCGCCGGGACCGGTGATCGGCGTCGGCAGCGGCGAGTTGGGGAAGACGCTCCCGAAGGCATGGACCTGGCCGACGTTGGTCGACTGGCCCTGCGAGACGACGGTGAACCCCGTGGTCCCGGCCGGAAGCCGGAACTGCACCGTCTCTCCGACGGAATGGTCGCCCAGGGACAGCGTCGAGCCGATCGCCGGGGGCGCAGGGGCGTAGGTGCTCTGGACGATCGGCTGGAGGCACCCGGTCATCTCGGTGACGTCGATGGTTCCCCCGTTGCTGGCCGCCGGCTGGTTCGGACAGCTCACGGCGGTGGCAGGAGCGGCGGCCGGCGCGAGGCAGACCTGCCCGGCGCTGCCGGCGGTTCCGCAGACCAGCCCGGTGGGGCAGCCGTTCCCGGACGTGCAGGAGGGCAAGCAGTACTCGCCGGTGGAGAGCTGGACGCAGGTGCTCCCCGAGGCGCACCCGGAGCTCTGCGAGCAGGACGCGGTGCACACTCCGCCCGGGAAGTCGGCGTTGTCGACGCAGGTGAGGCCACTGGCACAGCCCGGGTTGCAGGTCGCCGAGCCGAGCTCCGCGACGTCCCCGCTGCACGCGGTGCCGAGCACGGCGAGCGACACCAGGAAGCACGACAGGGGAATCCGCACGCGCGCCGAGCGTAGCAGCCGATCGACGGAAAGCGCCTAGGGCACTCGCCGGACGGCTGCGCCGCGCGACGCACCCCACGGCTGGGCGGGAGTCCACGATGCATGTCCGTCGATTCCCCACCCCACGCGGAGCGCCTGGCCGCGGCTCCACTCCATCCACAGCAGCGAGCCGTCCGGCTCGGCGGCCTCGTCCAGGCACGCCACCCGGGTCTGGACCGCGCCCCCGTGGTGGAGGGTCGCGGCGAAGCGTTCGTGCGAGTGGCCACACAGCACCCACTGCGGCTGGATCTCATCGGCCAGCGTCCGGGTCAGGGGATTGCCCATCCACGGCCGCACGGGCTTTCCCGGCGTGCGGGCGAAGAGCCCCCGGGGCCACTCGTGGGTGAGGAGCAGATCGATCTTTCTCTCGGCGCGGAGCCGGTCCACCTCGGAGCGACGGAAGTACCCCGCCTGCTTCCGGGTCGCGGCGGTGGTGGGCGCCTGGAGCGGGGTGTCGAGCCACTTCGGCGCGTAGATGCCGGAGAGCCATCCGAGGCGGATCCCGGCGAGGGTCGTCGTGCCCACCCTGCCGAGGTAGTGGACGCCGGGAGCGACGTCGCCGCCCTCGGGGAGCGCATGGAGGCTCTCGAAGTCCTCGTTGTTGCCGCCGATGAAGTAGAACGGACGCGTCATCCGCGACTCGCCGCGGGCGAAGGTTTCGAACTCGGCAGGCATCGTCCGCTTGGCGGCCTTGCGCCGATGGTCGTCGGCGGTGGCGAAGGCCTCGACGTCGCCCACGGCGAGGACCGCGTCGATGGGGCGGCCGAGCGCGCGCTCGAGCGCGTCCAACCAGGTCTCCACCCGGTGGAAACGCCCGTGGATGTCGCCCACCCCCACGATGAGAGCGGTGTCGCTCATGGCCCGTGCCCTCGGCTCGGGCCCGGTGTTAACAAGGTTGGCTTCGCATGTCCGAGCCCGACGTCATCGCCATCCGGGGTGCCTCCGAGCACAACCTCAAGTCCATCTCGCTCGACGTCCCGAAGAAGGCGCTGGTGGTCTTCAGCGGGGTCAGCGGGAGCGGGAAGAGCTCCCTCGCCTTCGACACCCTCTACGCGGAGGGACAGCGCAGGTACGTCGAGAGCTTGTCGGCGTACGCCCGGCAGTTTCTCGGGCAGATGGAGAAGCCGAAGTACGAGACGCTCCGCGGGCTGTCCCCGACCATCTCCATCGAGCAGAAGGCGGCGAGCAACAACCCGCGCTCGACCGTGGGCACGGTGACCGAGGTCCACGACTACCTGCGCGTCCTGTACGCCTCCATCGGCGTGCAGCACTGCTGGAAGTGCGGGCGGCGGGTGGGCCGGCAGTCGGCGCAGCAGATCGTCGAGGAGATCCTCCGGATGCCGGCTGGGACGAAGCTGATGGTGCTCGCTCCCCTGGTCCAGGAGCGGAAGGGCGAGCACCGGGACTTGCTGGCAGAGGCGCAGAAGCGAGGGTTCGCGCGGGCACGGATCGACGGTCGCGTTCGTGGCCTCGAGGAGCCCATCACCCTCGACAAGAAGGCGAAGCACAGCATCGAGGTGGTGGTGGACCGGCTGGTCCTCAAGCCCGAGCTGCGGTCGCGGCTGACCGACTCGGTGGAGACGGCGCTCCGCGAGGGCAAGGGCGTCCTGATGCTCACCGACGAGAGCGGTGGCAATCCGCGGGTGATGAGCGAGCTGAATGCCTGTCACCACTGTGGACTGTCCTTCGGGGAGCTGACGCCGGCGCACTTCAGCTTCAACAACCCGCTGGGCATGTGCGCCGACTGCAACGGCCTGGGAACGAAGCCGGAGATGGATCCGGATCTCATCGTTCCTGACCCGGCGCGGACGATCCGCGAGGGGGCGGTGGAGCCGTGGAGCAGCGGGATGGTGCGCGGGGAGGGCTGGACGGCCGAGTTCGTCGAGCAGCTGGCGAAGGCGTTCGACATCGACCTGGACGTGCCGTGGTCGAAGCTGACCAAGCGCGAGCGGGACATCGTGCTCTACGGAACCGGAGGGAAGGAGTTCACGATCAAGTGGGGCTCGGGCGGGAAGTGGACCATGGAGTGGGAGGGGATGGTCCACAAGCTGCTGCGCTCCTTCCGTACCACCCAGAGCGAGGCGATGCGGAAGTACTACGCCCGCTTCTTCTCGCCGAAGCCCTGCCCGACCTGTCAGGGCGAGCGCCTGAAGCCCGAGGTGCGGGCGGTGAAGGTGCACGGGAAGAGCATCGTCGAGCTGTCGCGGCTGACCATCTGGGATGCGCGGGAGTTCCTGCTCGGGATGCCGCTGACGCCGCCGGAGGAGCCGGTGGCCCGGGAGCTCCTCAAGGAGATCCAGAGCCGGCTAGGGTTCCTCCTGGACGTGGGGCTCGGCTACCTGACGCTCGACCGGAGCGCGGCGACGCTGAGCGGCGGTGAGAGCCAGCGGATCCGGCTGGCCTCGCAGATGGGGAGCGAGCTGACGGGGGTGGTGTACATCCTGGACGAACCGAGCATCGGGCTGCATCAGCGGGACAACGGGAAGCTGCTGGCGACGCTCAAGCGGTTGCGGGACCTCGGGAACTCGGTGATCGTCGTCGAGCATGACGAGGAGACGATGACCGCCGCCGACTGGATCGTGGACTTCGGTCCGGGGGCGGGCGAGCTCGGAGGGCGGATCGTCGCGCAGGGCACTCCGGCCCAGGTGATGGCGAACCCGGCGAGCCTGACCGGGGCCTACCTGAGCGGGCGGGAGATGATCGAGGTGCCGCGCCACCGGCGTGCCTCCGGGAAGGCCCGGCTGGTCGTCGAGGGCGCGAAGGAGAACAACCTCCAGAACGTGACGGTGGAGTTCCCGGTCGGGCTCCTGGTCGCGGTGACGGGGGTGAGTGGCGCGGGCAAGTCGACCCTGGTGAACGAGATCCTCTACCCGGCGCTCTCGCAGCGGCTGCACGAGGCGCGTGTGGTGCCGGGGCGTCACAAGGGCCTGAAGGGGGTCGAGCACCTCGACAAGGTGATCGACATCGACCAGAAGCCCATCGGGCGGACGCCGCGCAGCAACCCCGCGACCTACACCAAGGTCTTCGACTCGATCCGCGAGGTCTTCGCCTTGACCCAGGAAGCGCGGGCCTTCGGCTACGACGCGGGACGGTTCAGCTTCAACGTGAAGGGTGGGCGCTGCGAGGCGTGCGAGGGCGACGGGGTGAAGCTGGTGGAGATGCACTTCCTCGCCGACGTGTACGTGCCCTGTGAGGTGTGCGGAGGGAAGCGGTTCAACGACGCGACGCTGCGGGTCCGGTACAAGGGGAAGAACATCGCCCAGGTGCTCGAGATGAGCATCCACGAGGCGAAGGAGCACTTCGCCGTGCACCGGGAGATCGTGCGCGTGCTGCAGACGCTGGAGGACGTGGGGCTCGGCTATCTGCGGCTGGGGCAGAGCTCGCCGACCCTGTCCGGGGGAGAGGCCCAGCGCATCAAGCTCAGTCGCGAGCTGGCGCGGGTCGCGACGGGGAAGACGCTGTACATCCTGGACGAGCCCACGACCGGCCTGCACTTCGACGACATCCGGAAGCTGCTGCGGGTCCTGGATCGGCTGGTGGAGGCCGGGAACACGGTGGTGGTGATCGAGCACAACCTCGACGTCATCAAGAGCGCGGACTGGGTGATCGACCTCGGGCCGGAGGGCGGCGCCGGGGGCGGCCGGGTGCTGGCCACGGGGACGCCGGAGCAAGTGGCGGAGGTCGAGTCGAGTCACACCGGCCGGTACCTGCGGCAGGTG
>Ga0310810_10000483_pt1 | contig 40510 bp, 35 predicted proteins | sample NCmetagenome_FD_207641 | JGI IMG/M metagenome (GOLD analysis project Ga0310810, IMG submission 207641) | Soil microbial communities from experimental microcosm in Duke University, North Carolina, United States - NC | ecosystem: Engineered > Artificial ecosystem > Soil microcosm > Unclassified ...
CCGCGGCTCACGTCGAGTGACACGATCTTCGAGGTGCGAATCGTTACCGGAGGTCCGTTCTGCGACGCGAGCAGAAGCGTATCCGAGGGAGGAAGGAGCACGCGACCGATGAAATGATGGGGCACGACGCCGGGCGCCTCGACACGAACCCGAGAGCCGGCGATCAGCTCGGGGGCCGCGGCGGACGATTGGGCACCAAGGGCACCGGCGCCGAGGAGCATCGCCGCGATCCCGAGAAGCGCGGGCCGCGCCCCGCCGAGGCGCGCGTCCGGCAAGCGAGAGACGAACGGACTGCGCATGCGAGCTCAGGTGGAAGGTTCCGCAATGTCGAGACGGCGAGTGCGCGTGTCAAGTCGGCGTTGCCCCCTCGCGCGCGATCGGACGCGAGCACGCCGCATGCACGTGGACACGCGGCACCAAGTTCACTCCACACCGCCATGCGCGCGTGATGCCGGCCCCGCGTGAGCGCGTCATCGCGGCGCTCCAACCCTCACCATTTCCTTGAATCGTCATGGCTCTTCCAAATCCCGCCCCGCGCACGGACGCCGGCCTCCTCGTGCTTCGCCTCGTGGTCGGGGTACTCCTCCTCATGCATGGGATCTCGAAGGTGCAGCACGGTGTCGCGTGGATAGGCGGCCCCCTCAGCGCGGTGGGCCTGCCCTCCTACCTGGCGTACGGCGCGTACATCGGCGAGATCCTCGCGCCGCTCCTGCTGATCATCGGGCTGTGGACGCGCCTCGCGGCCCTCGTGATCATGGTCGACATGATCATGGCGATCGTCCTCGTGCGGCACGGCGACATCGGGAAGATCGGGATGAGCGGCGGCTGGGCGATCGAGCTCGAGGCGCTGTTCCTCTTCGGCGCGCTGGCGATCGCGCTCGCCGGTGGCGGCCGGTTCGCGCCGGGCAAGCCCGCTACCGCGCGGCGCTGAGCACTCGCGCGCCGGCTCGATCCTCCCGCCTCGCTCGCGCGCACTTGGAGCCGCCGCGCCGCGATGGCAGCTTTCGTGAATGGGCTGGCCACGCCTCATGCTGACGCTCGCGCTCCGGTCGCTGCGCGATCCCGCCACGGGGGTCGCGCTCCTTCGCGTGGGGTGGCGGTTCCGGCGGCGGAGCTGGTGGCGGCGCTTTCCCTTCCTCCCCCTGCCGGCGCGCGACTACGTGCGGTGGCGGATGCACACCGCGTACGGCGATCACGATGCCGTGCCTCCGGCGGACGACCTCGTGCGCTACGCGCGCTGGGCGGTGCACGAGCCGTGATGGACGCGGCGAACGAAGCGGTGGTCGCGGCACCGGCGCCCTCCGAGCTGGCGCGCCTCGCGCGGGCGAATGCGTACGCGCTCGGCTTCGATCTCGTAGGGATCGCCGAGCTCGGGGCGATGTCGACCGCCGCGGCGTACGATGCATGGGTCGCCGACGGACGCGCCGGCACGATGCAGTACCTCGAGCGAGGCGCCGAGACGCGGCGCGACAGCCGGCTTCCGCTCCCCGGGACGACGCACGCGATCGTCGTGGCGATGGACTACGGCGGCCGCGAGCCGTCGGGTCCGGTCGCCCGCTACGCGCGCGGCGACGACTATCACGAGGTGATGGAGCGCCGGCTCCGCGAGCTGCACCGGCGTGTGGAGCGCGACGCCGGGCGTGCAGTGCTCGGCAAGCCGTACGTCGACACGGGTCCGCTGCTCGAGCGCGATCTCGCCAGACGCGCGGGGCTCGGCTGGTTCGGCAAGAACACGATGCTCGTGAATCCGGAGCGCGGTTCGTTCTTCTTTCTCGGCGCGCTCGTGCTGGATCTCGAGCTGGAAACCGACGCACCGTTCGAGGCGGATCGCTGCGGGACGTGCACGCGGTGTCTCGACGCGTGCCCGACGGGGGCGATCACGGCGCCGCGCCAGCTCGATGCGCGGCGGTGCATCTCGTATCTCACGATCGAGCTGCGCGAGGGCATCCCGGAGGAGCTTCGCGAGGGGATCGGGGATCGCGTGTACGGGTGCGACGTGTGTCAGGACGTGTGCCCGTGGAACGTGCGGTTCGCGCGGTACCTGCCCTACGGGTCGCCGCTCGCGCAGCGCGACGCGCTCGCGGGCAAGGATGCACGCACGCTGGCGCGCGAGCTGCTGGCGATGTCACCGGAGGAGTTCAGCGCGGCGTTCAAGAACTCACCGATGAAGCGTGCGAAGCTGCGTGGATTGAAGCGCAATGCGGCCGTCGTACTGGGCAACGTCGGCACGGTAGACGACGTCGAGGTCCTGCGACACGCGTTCAATGACCCCGAACCACTCGTGCGGGAGCACGCGGCGTGGGCGCTCAATCGACTGCGCCCCCGGGCCGCGGCAGAGTAGGGCAATCAGTGGTTTCCGCTTGCTGAAGGGACGCAGGTCAGCGGTCGATGCGCGCCTGCGCTGCCGCCGAGTACCGATCCCCACGCACCGTCACGGCCGACGCGAGGGCCTCGATGTGCGCGAGATCCTCGGCCGTCAGCTCGACGTCCACCCCGCCGAGGTTCTCTTCGAGCCGGTGCAGCTTCGTCGTCCCCGGAATCGGCACGATCCACGGCTTTCGCGCGAGCAGCCACGCCAGCGCCACCTGCGCGGGCGTCGCCCGCTTCTCACGAGCGATGCGCGTCACGACATCTACCATTCCATGATTCGCCCGCCGGTTCTCGGCGCTGAAGCGCGGCACCGTGTTGCGGAAGTCGGTGCTAGAGAACGTGGTGGTCTCGTCGATCTTGCCGGTGAGGAAGCCCTTGCCCAACGGGGAGAACGGCACGAAGCCGATCCCCAGCTCTTCGAGCGCCGGCAGGATCGCCTCTTCAGGCTCCCGCCACCAGAGCGAGTACTCGCTCTGCAAGGCCGTTAAGGGCTGCACCGCGTGCGCGCGGCGGATCGTGCCCACGCCCGCTTCCGAGAGACCGAAGTGCTTCACCTTCCCCTCGGCGATGAGATCCCGCACCGTGCCGGCCACGTCCTCGATGGGCACCCTCGGATCGACGCGATGTTGGTAGTACAGGTCGATGGTGTCCACGCCGAGACGACGAAGCGAACCCTCCGTCATCTGGCGGATGTGTTCCGGCCGGCTGTTCAGGCCCGTCTCCTTGCCCTGCTCGTCGAACTGGAAGCCGAACTTCGTGGCGATCACCACGCGGTCACGAAACGGCGCGAGCGCCTCACCGACGACCTCCTCGTTCACGAACGGGCCGTACACCTGGGCCGTGTCGAAGAACGTCACCCCTCGCTCGACGGCCGCGCGGATCAACGCAACGGCGTCGCGCCGGTCCGTGGCCGGGCCGAAGCCGTGGCTCAGTCCCATGCAGCCCAGACCCAGGGCAGAGACTTCGAGCCCGCTACGGCCCAGGGTGCGCTTCTGCATCGTGTTCGTCATCGGATTGTCAGCTCATGCTTCGGGAATCGGCCTGCCATAGGTCTCGAGCGTGATGCTGTCCGGCTCCGGTCCGCCGCGGACGCCGGTGTCGAGCGCGTTGATCGCGTCAAGCTGCTCGCGCGTGAGATCGAAGTCGAACACGGCGAAGTTCTCGGTGATGCGCCCGGGCTTGACCGACTTCGGGATCGCGGAGCGCCCCTCCTGCAGATGCCAGCGGAGCATCACCTGCGCGGCCGTTTTGCGATGTTGGCCCGCGATCTCGAGCAGCGTCGGGTCATCGAAGCTGCGCTTCTCCATGCCCCGGTACGAGGTGATCCCTCCGATGGGTGACCATGCCTGTGTCGCGATGCCGTGCTCCGCGTTCAGGCCCTGCACTGCTCGCTGCTGAAAGTACGGATGCACCTCGATCTGATTCACCGCGGGCACAACGGTCGCGACACTCAGCAGTCGATGTAGGTGGTCCGGCATGAAGTTGCTCACGCCGATGGCGCGCACCTTCCCGTCCGCCAGGAGCGTCTCGAGGCCGCGATAGGCCTCGACTGTGCGGTCGAACTCGGACGGCAGCGGCTGATGCAGAATCAGCAGGTCGAGGTGCTCGACGCCGAGCTTGGCGATGCTCTTCTCGAACGCGTGCAGCGTAGCGTCGTAGCCGTAGTCGCTGATCCAGACCTTCGTCTCGATGAAGATCTCATCGCGCGAAACGCCGGAGCGGCGGATGGCTTCGCCGACCTCGCGCTCGTTGCCGTACGCCGCTGCGGTGTCGATGAGCCGATAGCCCGTCGCGATAGCCGCCTCGACGGCTGCGACGGTCTCGGCCGGTGGCGTCTGAAAGACCCCGAGCCCGAGCGCGGGCAGTTCGACGCCGCCGTTGAGCGTGATGGTTGGAGTGCGTGAGCTCGTCGTGGTGCGTGCTGTCATGGCTGCTCCAATCTCGTTACGGTGGCGGAGTGCACATCGGCCCGCCACGGCTCCCGCGATCTACCTCCGTGGGCGATACGGCACGACGACGGCTCGCGTGAGCTCCACGAGCACCAGCGCGGAGTCGCCAACGAGCGTGACGCCCGAAGCTCGCGGCAGGCTGTCCTGCACCACCCGCACGTCCGCGCGGTCGCCGGTGATCGTCAGCTCGGCCACACGCCCCTGTTGCTCGGCCTGGATCAGCGTCCTCGGTCCCGCCGTCCGCAGTCCATCAGGCCGCACCAATGGCAGCGACGTCTCAATCGGAACGAGTGTCCCCGCGCTGCCGTCCGCGTTCACCGGAATGCGAAAGAGCTTTCCGGACATGAACTCGTTCACGTAGAGCGATCCGTCGCCGAGGAACGCGAGACCGTCGATGACCGACATCCGCGGATCGCTCGCCCATACCTCGAGCGCGGTGGCGCCCGACTTCAACCGGTGAACCCGGCCGCCGAATGATTCGGATGCGTAGACCGAGCCGTCGGCCGACACCGCGATGTCGTTGCACACGCGGCTATTGGCTGGGAACGGGTACGTGCCTTTGGGGGCGCCGCTCTTCAGGTCGAAGGATCGAAGCGCCGTCTGTCCGACCGCAGGTGCCCCGCCTTGGCCTCCCGTGGCGTTCTGGCAGACCCACAAGGTGTTGCTCTTGTCGTCCGCGAGCACGCCGAGCACGCGAGTCAGACCGCTGGTCGAGGCGAGAATCCATGGTTCGGCCTGCACCGCACCAGGCGCGGCGCGGTAGATCGTTCCCTTCGTCATGCTGCCGAAGTACACCGTGCCGTCGCGGCTCGACGTGAGGTTCTCCGCCTGGACGTCGGTGTCATTGATTGTCACCCGACTGCGGCTCTGGGCGCGGATGGCCGGCGCACACGCGGTGAGCGCAGTGAATGCGACGAGCGCCGCGAGCGAACTGGCGACAGTGCGATGGGAGTTCGGCATCTTGGATCCGAAAAGAGGTCGAAGTGAGGACGTCACGAGACAGCGTGCTGGCGTGATCGCCGACTAGCGTCGATACGTGACGCGAAGGATGCGGTTGGCCTTGTCGTCGCTGATCAGGATCGAACCGTCCGGTAGCTGCAGCACGTCGGCGGGCCGGCCCGCTGCCGCGGCCTGCGCTCCCCAGCCGCCTGGCACCGTGGACCGGTCGGCCGGCATGAAGCCCTCGAGGAACGGTTCGTAGCTCGTCACACGCCGGCCATCCGTGCGCGCCACCATCACGCGATAGCCGCTCGGCACCGAGCGGTTCCACGAGCCGTGGAGCGCGACGATCACGGCGTTCCTGTAACTCGCCGGGAACATCGAGCCCGTGTAGAACGTGAAGCCGAGCGCCGCCACGTGGGCGCCGAGCTTCTGCACGGGCGGCTCGGTCGTCGAGCAGGCGCGCTGCGCGCCGAACTGCGGGTCCGGCACGTCACCCTGATGACAGAACGGAAAGCCGAAGTGCAGGCCCTGCTTCCACGCGACGTTCAGCTCGTCGTTCGGCACGTCGTCGCCGAGCGCATCACGACCGTTGTCGGTGAACCAGAGCTCGTGCGACACCGGGTGCCAGGCGAAGCCCACGGTATTGCGGATGCCCGACGCGAACACCTCGAGGTTTGATCCGTCGGGCTTCATCCGCAGGATCGTCGAGACCACCGGCGACACCAGACAGACGTTGCATGGCGCGCCGACCGACATATACAGCATGTCGTCGGGCCCGAAGGCGATGAACTTCCAGGTGTGACCGGCGTCGGGGTTGGGCAGGCTATCGCGGACGACGACGGGTGTGGGCAGCGCGTCGAGATGCTGTTCGATGTCGTCGTAGCGTACGATCCGGTTCGCCGTGGCCACGTACAACGCGCCGTTTCGGATCGCGACGCCGTTCGGCTGATTGAGTCCGCTGGCGAGCAGCACGACGCGGTCAGCCTTGTGGTCGCCGTTGCGGTCGACAATCGCGTACAGCTTGCCGGACGTTCTCGTGCCGACGAACACGGTGCCGCGCGGTCCGAGGACCATCGCGCGCCCATTCTCGACGCTGTCGGCGAACACCTCGACGTGAAAGCCCGCCGGAACGACCCACTCGCTGGGCTGCTGCGCGCTAAGACGAGGGGGAGCGGCCAGACCCGAGATGAGCAGCGCGGATACGATTGCAGCACGCGCGAAGGAGGTTGGGAGGCTCATGATGTTCACTGGCCCATCAGCCTCGTGAAGGAGAGCGATCCCAACTTCCATGCGCCGTGCTGCCGCACGTACACCTCCGTCACCATGAACGGATTGGTGACCTCATTGCCTCCGACGACGGCGTCGAGGCGGATCCGGCTCAGCACGATGGCGGTCGAGTCGATGATCCGGGCGGAGGACTCGAAGATCTCCGCGTGCTTGTAGTGAATGCCGCCGCTGCGGATGATCTCGACCTCCTGCGGCTTGCCCCAGGCTCCGCTCATGTGGACGAACATCGCCTTGTCATCGAAGAGCGCGGCCAGCGTGTCGGCCTTCTTCTCCGACATCCAGCGCCACTTCTCCTTCGAGAGCGTGAGGACCTCCTGCTCCGCCTTCGTGGGAGGCGTCGCGGGCGCGGTGGCGGTCGCGGGCGCAGGGGCGGTCGCTGCCTGCTGCGCCGCGACAGACGATGTCGCCGTCGTAATCAAGACGCACAGTCCGAGCAGTGATGGTCTCATGCCGGTGTTCTCCATTCTCGAGTTGTTTGGTGAGCCAGGGAACTGAGCTCGCCGCGGATCGACCCCGTCCATCGGGCACGAAGTGGAATGAAGCGTTCTCCGGTCGGTCCATCTACTTGCCAGGAAGCACCGGGCCGGTCATAATTTCTTACCAATGGCGGACGAACTTGATGGCATGACCACCTTTGTCGCCGTCGCCGAGGCGAGGGGATTTCGGGCGGCCGGCGAGCGGCTCGGAGTGAGCCACTCCGCCGTGAGCCAGGCGCTGCGCCGTCTCGAGGAGCGGCTCGGCATCGCGCTCGTGCAACGCACGACGCGCAGCGTGCGACTCACGCATGCGGGGGAGCGACTCTATGCGTCGGTGCGGCCTGCGCTCGACGAGGTGCGAGCCGCGGTCGCCGCGGTCGGCGAACTCGGTGAGGCGCCCCGAGGCACTCTTCGACTCCACCTGACGACCGGGGCCGAGACCTACTTCAACGGGCCGCTACTCGCCGGATTTCTCGCCGTGCATCCGCACGTCCGCCTCGACGTCGCGGTGAGCGAAACGACCGTCGACATCGTGGCCGAAGGCTACGACGCCGGCGCCCGACTCGGCGAGGTGATCGACAAGGACATGATCGCCGTGCCGGTCTCCGGGGATATTCGGCTCGTCGTGGTCGCGGCCCCGGGCTACTTCGAGCGACACTCGGTGCCGCAACACCCGCGCGAGCTCGTCGAGCACGAGTGTCTCGCGTGGCACCCGACGCCGGACGCGCCGACGTACCGCTGGGAGTTCACGGAGCCAGGGCCGAAGGGCAGCCGCATCTTCTCGGTCGCCGTTGAGGGGCGCGTGCTCACCACCGACCCCGTCATGAACATCCGCCTCGCATGCGCCGGCGCGGGAGTGACCATGGTCCGCGAAGACCGGGTCCGCGACGAGCTCGCGAGTGGCGCGCTCGTCATGGTGCTGGAGCAGTTCTCGATGCCATTCCCCGGCTATTACCTCTACTTCCCGCAGCGGCGGCAGGCGTCGCCCGCGCTCCGGGCGCTCGTCGACTACCTGCGCGAGGCGCGCCGTCAGCCGTCGCGCCGGATGGCGGCGCCCACAGGGGGCCGAGCCCCTGTCAAAGGCGCCCGGAGCGGCCGCGACGGCCGGCGGCGCTGAGTGCACCGCCTTCGAGACGATAGGCGTTCACCTGCTAACTGCTTGTCTTACTGAGGGTTCGCGCGCCTGTAGCGAGTGGGATCGCGAAACGGTTGTACCGATACTCCTCCCAGGAGGTCTGCCCGTGGAACCAGCGGTTCGCGCGCCATCTGCCGTGGGACTCGCCGTTCGGGCCGCGCGAGGCGCTCGCGCGCAAGGACGCGCACACGCTCGCGCGCGAGCTGCTGACGACGTCGCAGGAGGAGTTCCCGGCTGCGTTCAAGAACTCGCCGATGAAGCGCGCGAAGCTGCGGGGTCTGAAGCGCAACGCGGCGGTAGTGCTCGGGAACGTCGGGACGATGGATGACGTCGAGGTGCTCACGTGGGCGCTCGACGACCCGGAGCCGCTCGTGCGCGAGCACGCGGCGTGGGCACTCGTGCGGCTCGGGCGACAGTCGAGCTAGCATGTCAACCGGAGATGCGCCACGCGGGCCAGCCGACGATGCGGCCGCGCGCTAGCGTGTCCCCCCCGACGCGCGCGGCGCGCAGCTCGCGCTTGAGGATCTTGCCCGTCGCGGTCATCGGCAGCGCGTCGACGAACTCCACCGCGCGCGGGTACTTGTACGCCGCCATCGTCTCGCGCGACCACGCGATCAGCTCGTCGGCCTCGAGCGTCGCGCCGGCCTTCCGGATCACGAAGGCCATCACCTCCTCGCCGTGCTCCTCGTGCGGCACCCCGATCACCGCGGCGAGCGACACGGCGGGATGCGTCTGCAGCACTTCCTCGATCTCGCGCGGATAGACGTTCAGCCCGCAGCGAATGATCATGTCCTTGAGGCGATCGGCGATGAACACGTAGCCGTCGTCGTCCATGCGCGCGATGTCGCCGCTGTGGAACCAGCCACCGCGCAGCGCTTCGGCCGTCGCCTCCGGGCGACGGAAGTAGCCCTTCATCACGTTGTGGCCGCGGATGACGACCTCGCCCAGCTCGCCGCGCGGCACCTCCTCGCCGTCGGTGTCGACGATCTTCACGTCGCATCCCCAGACGGGGATCCCGACGGAGCCCGGCTTCCTCGGCACGCCCACTTGATTGAAGGTCGCCGCGGGCGACGTCTCGCTCAGCCCATAACCTTCGAGGATCTGCACGCCGAAGCGCGCGTCGAAGGCGTTCAGGATTTCCACCGGCATCGGTGCGCCGCCCGAGCAGCACGAGCGCAGGTTGGCGGTGATCGGCGCCGTGTCGATGGCGTGCTCCTCGGCGTGGCGCAGCAGCGACCAGTACATCGTCGGCACGCCGGCGAACGCGTTGACCCGTTCGGCCAGCATCGTCCCGAGCACGGCCGCGGGCTCGAAGCGCGGCAGCAGCACGATGCGGTTGCCCTGGAGCAGGTGCGCGTTCATCACGACGGTCTGCCCGAACGAGTGGAACAGCGGCAGCACGCAGAGCGTCGTTGCTTGTTCGACGCCGAGGAGCGCGAGGAAGAGGTCGCGCGACGCCTGCGCGTTGAGCAGCATGTTCGCGTGCGTCAGCTCGGCGCCCTTCGCGACGCCGGTCGTGCCCGACGTGTAGAGGACGACGGCGGTGTCGTCCGGCGCGCGCAGCACCGTCTCGAACTCTGCCGGATCCGCGCGCATCAGCGCGTCCAACGTGGGCGCGCCGGCGACTGGCGAGCCCGCCGACGCCTCCTTCGTCATCACCACGAAGTGCTCGCACGACTCCACCTCGCCGAACGCGGTGTGTCCCATCTGCGCCAGCGGCAGCTCGGCCGTGCCCTCGAAGCAGAGATAGGCGCGCGCGGCCGAATCGCGCAGGTGCTGGGCGATCTCGCGCGGCTTGAGGAGCACATTGAGCGGCACCACCGCCGCGCCGCTCTTGAGGATGCCGAAATAGGCGATCGGAAAGTGCGGCGTGTTCGGGCAGGAGAGCGCCACGTGGTCGCCGGCCGCCACGCCGAGTGCGGCGAGCGCATTGGCGACGCGGCGCGCGGCGGCGTCGAGCTCCGCGTACGTGAGCCGCACCGCGCCCGCGACGATCGCCTCGCGGTCGGGCTGCATGCGGGCATGATGCTCGATCAGCATCGCGAGGTTCAGCATCGGCGGCCTGGTCGGAGGAAGCGCAACGCGCGATGGACCTTGCGTCGCGTGGAGTTACCATCCCCTGCCCGGCTCCGCAAGCAGGGCGCGTAACCGATGGTGCTCGGCGTCGAGGCTCAGCGCACCACGGTGATCATGACGCGCTGGTAACGCGTGAGCCTTGGCGTGCCGTCGTCGGTGGGGCGGCGGCTGTGCGCCCCTGGATCGCCGACTTAGAGGGCGGGGCCGGATGGGTAGGCTTCCTCCACTGGCTCTTTCCCGCGATGCCGCCCGCCGCGGTCGAGCAGGCGAGCGCCGCGCAACTCGCCGCGGTCCCGCCGGCCCGATCTGTCGGTATCCTGCGCGGGCTCGCCGCGCTGACGCCCTCGGCCCAGCGCATCGCGGCGTCCCGTGTGCCGGTACTCATCGCGGCGGGCACGGGCGATCCGTTGCTCGTGAACGGCCGCGCGCTCGCGGCGCGGTGGCCCGGGGCGCGACTACTCGAGGTGCCGGGCGCCAGCCACGCGGGCGTCATCGCCCGCCCCGAGGTGCTGGCCGCCGTGCGCGCGCTCCTGCGGCAAGCGAGTGCACCGGCCGCGCGTTGACCGGCGCGCACCCGGGTTTGCGAGCGCGCCCTAGTCAGCGTTGCCCTTTGAGAGTTCTCGCTCCAGTGGCGAGCGGGATCGCAATATGGGTGTATCGCCACTCGTCCCAGGAGGTGTGTCCGTGGAACGTGCGGTTCGCGGAAGGACTGCAGGAGCCGGCGTTCGCGTCGCGTGCGATGGTCGCGGGACAGGATGCGCGAACGCTCGCGCGCAAGCTGCTGGGTATGAGCGACGAGGAGTTTCGCGCTGCGTTCAAGAACTCGCCGATGAAGCGCGCGACGTTGCGGGGACTGAGGCGGACCGCCGCGGTGGTGCTCGGCAATGTGGGAACCTCAGACGATGTCCAGGCCCTCCGACGAGCAATCGAGCACGACGAGCCGTTAGTGCGCGAACAGGCAGCGTGGGCGCTCGCTCGATGGCTGACTTCATCTCCCGATCGCTGACGTCGGCGTACACCCGCCGCGGCGACCTCGCGTGGCCTCCTCGCCCTGACCCTCCCTCCCGGATCCCTCCCGGTCTCCGAGGGCGCGTGCTACGTTAGCGCCGTTGGTCAGCTTCTGAGGTCGCATGGACGCGCTCGCGCAACTCAAAGCGGCTCTCCTGGGGCGCTACGTGATCGAGCGAGAGATCGGACGGGGCGGGATGGCCACCGTTTACCTCGCCCACGACGTCCGGCACGACCGTCACGTTGCGCTCAAGCTCCTCGATCCGGAGCTCGGAGCGGTGCTCGGCGCCGAGCGCTTCCTGGCCGAGATACGCGTCACTGCCAGCCTCCAGCATCCCAACCTCCTGCCGCTGTTCGACTCCGGCGAGGTCGACGGGCTGCTGTTCTACGTGATGCCCTACGTCGAGGGCGAGTCGCTTCGTGCGCGGCTCGAGCGGGAGCGGCAACTCCGCATCGACGACGCGGTGCACATCGCCGCAGCGGTGGCGGGAGCGCTCGAGTACGCGCACGTACACGGCGTCATCCACCGCGACCTCAAGCCCGAGAACATCCTGATCCATGCGGACGAGCCGTTCGTCGCCGACTTCGGGATTGCGCTCGCGGTCAGCAAAGCCGGCGGTCCGCGGGTGACGGAGACCGGGCTGGCGCTCGGCACGCCACAATACATGTCCCCCGAGCAGGCGATGGCGGAGCGGACGATCGACGCGCGGAGCGACGTCTACTCGCTCGGCGCCGTGGCGTACGAGATGCTCACCGGCACGCCACCGCATCAAGGTGCGACGATGCAGGCGGTGGTCGCGCGCGTGCTCACGGAACCGCCGCCAAGCATTCGACTCTTCCGGCCCGCCGTCCCGGAACACGTCGCGGACGCCGTCGCCACGGCGCTCGAGAAGCTGCCCGCGGACCGCTGGGCATCGGCGCGGGAGTTCGGCGAAGCGCTTCAGGGGCGGACGCCGGCACGACGGGCGTCGGTTGCGGCATCGAGCACGCCGCGCGCGCCGCGGCGACGCGCGGCGATTGCGAGCGCCGTGGCAGCCATGGCACTCACGACGGGGCTCGCCGCGACCGCGTGGCACTATCGGACCGAGAATCTGCAACCGATGCAATTCGTCGTGCGCACGAGAGGCGCGGAGGCGCTGGCGTTCCAGGGCAGATCGCTCACCATATCCCACGACGGCCGCACCCTCGTGTATGCGGTGGGCGTCGGCGCGACGTCGCGGCTCTATCTCCGGTCGCTCGACGACGTCAACGCGCGCGCGATCCCGGGGACGGAGGGCGGCACGAACCCGTCGTTCTCCCCCGATGGCCGTGCCGTCGCATTTCTCCGCGGGGATCGGGTGATGCGAATCGACCTCCCCGGGGGATCTCCGATCGAGCTTGCCACAGCTCGGGGGACGAGTGCCCTCTCGTGGGCGGGCGACGGCAGTATCGTGCTGTCGACCCGAGCGGGACTCGCCAAGGTATCTGCACGCGGAGGCGTGCCGGCCAGCCTCGTACACCTCGACTCCTTGCGCAGCGAGTTCGCACAGAACGCCGTCGTGCTCGATGACGGCAGGACGGTCGTGTATTCCGCCCTCTTGGGAAGCACCGACATCAGGAAAGCCAGGGTGGCGACGACGACGACCGACGGCGCCCCGCCGATCATCTCGGAGACCGTCGCCTTCATTCCGCTCGGGGTGGTCGACGACTACCTGATCTACCTCGGCTTGTCCGGCCCATTGCAGGCCGTGCGGTTCGACCGCGCCTCGCGGAAGACGGTCGGCGCGCCGGTGACGATCGCCAGCGACGTGCAGCAATACGGACTCTCAGCCCCCGCTGCATTGTCCGCGTCGGGCACGCTCGCCTATGCCGCCGGGGACAGCAAGTTCGAGCTCGATTGGGTCGACGAGCGAGGAGTGCTCGAGCCGGCCATCCGTGAGCGTCGGACCTATGACGCTCCACGCTTGTCGCCGGACGGCCGACGGATCGCCGTGGCGATAATCGGTGACGGCTCGCCAGGGGAACTGCCGTCCGGCGTCTGGTCATACGATCTCGCCGCGGGCGCGATCTCGTGGCTGGTGCGCGACAGCACGGCCTACAACGTCCAGTGGTCGGCCGACGGCCGAATGTTCTACTACGGGCGCGGCTCTGCCCTGGAAGGCGGATTGTGGCGCGTGCCGAGCGATGGGACCGATCGACCGAGCCGCGTGCTGCGAGACACGTCCGCCTACTCGTCCTTCACCATCGCCCCAGACGACCGAACGCTCATCTGGAATCGTCTGAACGAGAGCGACTACCTTTTCCATCACTTCCTGCGTGCAGTGGATGGCGACACGACGCTTCGCGAGCTGAGAGACATTCCGAGCGACGCGTTCGGCCTGCGCGTCTCGCCCGGCGGTCGCTGGCTGGCGTACAAACAAGGCACGCAGGTCTTCGTGCAGCCCGTCCTCGGGGCGGGTCCGCGCGTGCAGGTATCCACGAGCAGCGGCATTGAGCCCGTGTGGTCGCGCGACGGCACCCGGTTGTATTACCGCGACCGGACCGGCGCCGAGATGTGGGCGGCCGACGTGCGCATCGCGCCGGATTTCGAGGTCCTCCGTCGCCGCAAGCTGTTCGAGGGCACGTTCGACTACGACGAGGTCTTCGCGGACTACGACGTCACCGCCGACGGCAAGCGGTTCCTCATGGTGCGCATCCTCGTCACGACGAACTGGCGGGAGATCCTGCGACACAGGCTGCGGGATGCACGATGAGGTAGGTCGTCGTGTGGGGCGCAATCGCGCACCTCGGTGCTCACCCGCGCGGCGCGATTCCGCAACCACTGGCACCAGCTGGGGATGGGAGACGCGTCGCGAGCACGGCAACGGCTGAGCCAGCGGCCCGCGGACCGACCGGCTCGTCCTACCGCTCGCCCGCCGGCGTCCAGATGCGGAACTCGCCGGCGCAGTGCAGAAGTCCCATCAGGTACCACATCCCGTCGTAGTAGCGGTACTGCCCCGACGGGATCGAGGCATTCCAGAGCTCGTCGACGAACCGGCGCGCGCGCGCCGAGTCGGTCGCGGCGAGGCTCGCGACCGCGTTCGTCGCGACGAGCGCCGTCGAGTGCGGCGAATCGAGCTGCTTGCCGTCGAGGGTGTAGCGGTTGCCGTAGGTCGCGATCCCCTCGCGATCGAAGAACGCCTGGATCCGGTCGCTCAGCACGCGCTCGCGCGGGTCCGCTGCCCACCAGGCCCAGTCGACCGACCAGTTGGCCGCCGTGCGCCATGCGTCGGGGCCGAAGGTACCGCTCCGTTGAGTGAAGCTCGCCGTCACCGGCGTGCCGTCGAAGTTGGCGTACTCCGGCGCGAGTCCCGTCGCTGGGTCGGTCGTCCGCTGGAAGAAGTCGCGGCTCGTGCGCGCCGCCTCCCGCCAGAACGCGCGGTCCTCGGGCGGCCCCCACCGCGCCCACAGCTCGTAGAACGCCGGCAGATGGTACGACGGATCGGTGTGATCGGGGCGCCGCATGTCTGGCGTGAAGCGCACCATGCCATGCTCGGCGTCGAACTCGGCGCCCTCGCTCGCCATGTGCTCCGGGCGACTCCGCCATGGGCCGGTGATCACGGCGCGACGCCGCATCGCGGACAGCAGCGTGTCGGCCATCGCGCGGTAGGCGTAGATCCCCTGCCCATCGCCCCATCGCGCCGAAGCGAAGTAGAGCGACATCACCCAGTACTCCTCGCCATCCGGCGCGGGTGACTCGCTGTTCGGCGTGCCGTCGGTCTTCATCGACCACGAGAAGAACCGATAGGCGGGGTGTTTCGGATCGCCGTGGTACATGTACGTCCGCGCCCAGTTCCAGAGCGCATCGAACTCCGCCTTCCTGTCCATCTGCACGGCGATCATCATCCCGTACGACATCCCCTCCGAGCGGACGTCGTGGTTGTTGATGTCGCTGAGATAGGCGAGCCGGCCGTTCGGATTGCTCCCGGTCCAGTAGAACACGGTCTCGGTCGCCGAGTCGCCGTGGAAGAGCTGGGTGAAGGCGGCGTCGATCTTCGCGCGTACCTCGGCCGGCGAGTGTCCCGCTTCGGCGAACAGGTTGCGGTACCGCCCGGTCGCGAACGCGCCGGCGGGCGCGGCGGACGTGGGCGCGCGCGGCGCAGCGGCGCACGCGGCGGCGAGGACGAGGAACGCGGCACATGCACCGTATCGAAGGCCAGTTCGATGGACGGGCATGGTGCGATCGAGGGTCATCTCACGCCGGCGTGCTACTTCGTCGCCTCCGACGGCATCGTATCGGAAGGTGAGCCGGGAGACGCATCGGGACGCTGGTCGTCTTCGCGCTTCCGAGTGCGCTTCTCCTCCTGCTTCTGCTTGCGCGCGAGTTCCTTCTGGCGCTTCTCGAAGTTGTAGTTTGGCTTCTTCGGCATGCAGCAACGTCCTCGCGGTGATCGGATCTCGTGCGATGAGTGCGGCGTCCTCAGTCCCGACGGGCGCGCGCGGCCTTCGCGCGAAGGCGTTGTGCCGCCTTGGACTTGAGCTGTCGCGCTTCGCTGGGCTTCACGTAGTGACGGCGGCGGCGGATTTCGCGCAGAATCCCGGCCTTCATCACGCTACGCTTGAAGCTCTTCAGCGCCCAGTCGATGCGATCCGTTTCGTTCAGGTGGATTTCGACCATGATTCCGTGGTAGCGACGGTATGCGGCGCGCGTCGGGAGCTGGAGCACCCCCGACCGCGCGCCGAGAAACCGCTCCCTCGCCGAGCGAGGGAGACGAGCTTCAACGACCGAGCTTCGAGACGTTCTCCGCTGCCGGTCCCTTCTGTCCCTGCACGATGTCGAACTCCACGCGCTCGCCTTCGGCCAACGACTTGAAGCCGCCGCCCTGGATGGCCGAGTGATGGACGAAACAATCCTTCTCTCCACCCTCGGGGGTGATGAAGCCGAAGCCCTTGGTGTCGTTGAACCACTTGACGGTACCGGTTGTACGCATCGTTCTACTCCTTTCCTGAGATTGTGTTGTGCTGTGTTCGGAGTGCACTCGATGCAACGGACCGACACAACGTGCTCGTGATCGTGACCCTCACGACGGGCTTCCCGCAGGCACGGGAGGTCAGAATGAAAAAAGGGCCTGCTCGCAGTCGGCAGGCCCCTTGATCGTTCGGAACTTGTCCACGCGCAGAACGCGTGATTTGCTGAGCGGAACGTAGTGGATGGCGCCGCTCGATGCAACTACGCGCGTCCGGTGCCGGTCACGAGCGTCTCCCCTTCGCTCGAAACGCCAGCCACGCGACGATCCAGGGCCTGGACCGAGGACCTCATGCGGCCCCGCACGCCTGCGCGAACGATCGCACCGCGGGCGGGCCGGAGCCTTCGGCCTCGTCATGCTTGAAGAAGACGTAGGCGTCGGTCCACGGCTGCGCCGTGAGCGTCGCGGCCCACGTGAGGAGCGCGGCGGCGTCGTACGCCGGCTTGTGCAGTCGCGCATACCCCCAGGACGCCGTGGCGACCACGGGCGACGCGAATTCCGGCTGGTCAGTGATGCAGAGCGCGATGTCGCGCGCACGGAGCACGTCGAGCACCTCGTCCTCGTACCAGCTCGGGTGCCGGAACTCGATCGTGAACCGCCCGCGCAACGGCAGCAGGTCGAGAAAGACGCGCAGGCGGTCGAGATCCTTCTTCAGGTTCGGCGGCAGCTGGAAGAGCACCGGCCCCAATCGGGTCCCGAGCGCCCCGACATTGCGCATGAGAAACTCGACGGCGTCCACGCACGCCGGCCCCAGCCGCGCGTGGTGCGTGATGCGCTGACTCGCCTTGATGGCGAAGGTGAACGGGTCGGACACCTGCGACGCCCACTCGAGCAGCACCTTCTCCTTCGGCAGCCGATAGAAGGTGTTGTTGATCTCCACGGTGGGAAACTTCCCGGCGTAGTAGCCGAGCATCCCGTCGTCCTTCAGGTCGGCGGGGTAGAAGCCGCCCTTCCATTCCTTGAAGGCGTAGCCGCTCGTGCCGGCGAGCAGCTTCACGACACCTTGACCTTCGCCTCGTCGCCCTTCTGGACGCCGGCAAGGCTCGCCTTGAGCGCCTCCATCAGGTCGAGCACCTTGCTGCCACCGTCGACGGCGACGTCGCTGGTGATGTCCTGGCCGTCCACCTTGCGCTGGATCGTCTCCATCACGCGATCGCGCACGGTGTCGCGATACTTGCTCGGCTCGAACGCGTCGTTCGACGAGGCTTCGATGAGCTGCTTCGCCAGCGCGAGCTCCATCGGCTTCACCTCGCCCTCCGGCACCGGCACCTCGCTCGTGGAGCGCACCTCGTCGGCATAGTGCAGGCACTCCATCGCGAGGATGCCGTTCACCGGGCGGATGAGGATGAGGTTCTGCTTCCCGCGCGCCGCGTACTGGCCGAGCGCCGCCCGCCCCGTCTCCATCAGCGCCTCGCAGAGGAGCCGGTAGGCGCGGTCGCCGCCCTTGTCGGGGCCGAGGTAGTACACCTTGTCGAGGTACTCGCGCTGGACCTGGGCGAGGGGGATGAACTCGACGACGTCGATCATGTTCGTCGCCTTCTCCTCCACCGCCTTGATCTCCTCGGCGCTGAAGACGACGTACTGGTCCTTCGCGAACTCGTAGCCCTTGACCGTCTCGTCGCGGCCGACCACTTCGTTGTCGTCCTTGGGGCAGATGTACTGCTGCTTGAGGCGGCCGCCGCACTTCTTGTGCAACATGTTGAACGAGACGCTGGTCTTCGACTCGGCGGAGGAGTAGAGATTTACCGGCACCGAGACGAGACCGAACGAGATGGTGGCGTTGGCGATTGCGCGAGGCGGCATCGATGCGAGCGGGCGTAGGAAGGGGGCCGAAGCGAGCGAGCGTCGACATCGCTCGAGGCAGGGCGCGCGAGTGGAAAACTCGCGTATCAATATGTTTGTGATAGACGAAGATGCCAGAGCGGGGTGACGGGGGACCCGAACAAACACCGGAGACGGCCACCGACCGCCTCGCGACGTATCGCGCGAAGCGCTCGGCCGACAGGTCGCCGGAGCCGGTGGGCACGGTCTCCGTCGTCCCGGGACGGCTGTTCGTCGTGCACAAGCACGCGGCGAGTCATCTCCACTTCGATCTGCGGATGGAGATGGAGGGGGTGCTCAAGTCGTGGGCGGTGCCGAAGGGGCCGTCGTACGACATGAACGACAAGCGGCTCGCCGTCCGCGTGGAGGACCACCCGATGGAGTACGGCGACTTCGAGGGGATCATCCCCAAGGGGAACTACGGCGCCGGCGGGATCATCGTGTGGGATCGCGGCGAGTGGGTGCCGCTCGAGGATTGGCGCGAAGGGCTGGAGAAGGGGAAGCTCGCGTTCGAGCTGCGAGGCTACAAGCTCCGGGGCAAGTGGGCGCTCGTGAAGACGAAGCGCAGCGAGAAGGACTGGCTGCTCCTGAAGGAGCGCGACGCGTACGTGAAGTCACCGGGTGACCAGTTCGACGAGACCTCGGTGCTCTCGGGGCTCACCGTCGAGCAGGTGAAGGCGGGGGAGCGTCCGACCACCACGATTCGCGCCGCGGTCGCCGGCTCGGGGGCGGTGAAGTCGCGCGTCGATCCGCGCGAGGTGAAGCTCATGCTCGCCGAATCGCGCGACGACGCGTTCACGAGCGACGACTGGCTGTTCGAGCTCAAGCTGGACGGCTACCGGCTCCTCGCGTCGAAGCGCGGCAACGACGTCCTTCTGTCGACGCGGAATGGGCTCGACTACACGGCCGTCTTCCCCGAGATCGCGCGCGCGATCAGGGCCCTCCCGCACGACGCGTGCATCCTCGACGGCGAGGTCGTCGTGATGGACGCGCAGGGGAAGCCGAGCTTCGCCCGGCTGCAGCGACGTGGCCGGCTCACCAACACGCTGGAGATCGGCCAGGCGGCCGTGGAGCTGCCGGCGACGTTCTTCGCCTTCGACCTGCTGGCGTTCGAGGACTTCGACCTGCGCGGCGTGCCGCTCGTCGAGCGCCGGCGGCTGCTCGCGCAGGTCGTACCCTCGGTCGGCCCGGTGCGCGGGCTCGATCATCTGGCGCGCGAAGGGGAGCTCATGTTCCGCGAGGTGACGAAGCTCGGGCTCGAGGGAATCGTCGCGAAGCGCGCCGACAGCTCGTACTCGGGCCGGCGCTCGTCCAACTGGCTCAAGATCAAGGCGGACCGCACCGGTGACTTCGTCATCGTCGGCTACACGCAGCCGAAGGGGACGCGCTCGTTCATCGGCGCGCTGCAGCTCGCGGAGTTCGTCGAGGGACGCCTCTGCTACGTGGGCCGCGTCGGCACCGGAATGGACGAGGCGACGCTGCGCCAGCTCATCGAGCTGATCTCGCCGGACATCCGGCGCGACGCGCCCTGCCACGGCATGGCCGTCACACCGGGCGCGGAGCCCGTGCCGAGCGAGGGCATCCCCGACACGGCGACGACGACGTGGGTCGAGCCGCGGTACGTGTGCGAGGTGCAGTACCGCGAGATGACTCCGGATGGGCTGCTCCGGCACTCGTCGTTTCTTCGTCTCCGCGACGACAAACGGCCGGACGAGTGCGAGCGGACGCCGCGGGCGAGTTCCTCGGCGACGACCGGCGCGAAGGGCGGCACGGCCACGGCGGGGGATTCCTCGACGGCGGGCCTTCGGCCCTCCGCTCGGAATGACTCCGTCGTCGTCCCGAGCGAGCGGAGCGAGCACCCAGTCATCCCGAGCGAGCGGAGCGAGCACCCAGTCATCCCGAGCGAGCGGAGCCAGCACCCAGTCATCCCGAGCGAGCCGAGCCAGCACCCAGTCATCCCGAGCGAGCGGAGCGAGTCGAGGGATCTGCACGAGATCAAGTTCTCGAACCTGAAGAAGGTCTACTGGCCCGCCGACCGGCTCACGAAAGGAGACCTCATCGAGTACTACCGCGCTGCCTCGCGGTGGATGCTGCCCTACCTCCGCAACCGTCCGCTCGTCATGACCCGCTTTCCCGACGGCATCGACGGGAAGCAGTTCTATCAGAAGGACGCGCCCGAGTTCGCGCCGGCGTGGGTCCGCACGCATCCGATCTGGAGCGAGGAGAGCCAGCGCACGGTGAAGTACTTCGTCTGCGACGAGGAGGACTCCCTGCTCTACATCGCCAACCTCGGCTGCATCCCGATCCACGTCTGGGCGTCGAGCGTCGGGTCGCTGGAGCAGTGCGACTGGTGCGTGATCGACCTCGATCCGAAGGAGGCGCCCTTCTCCGACGTCATCCGCTGCGCGCAGGCGCTGCACCGGCTCTGCGACGAGATCGCGCTCCCGCACTACGTGAAGACGACCGGCAAGACGGGCCTCCACATCATGGTGCCGCTCGCGCGGCTGTGCACCTACGAGCAATCGCGCACGCTCGGCGAGCTGCTCGCACGCGTCATGCTGCGCGAGACGGGCGACATCGCGACGATCACGCGGCACGTCACGAAGCGCGGGGACAAGGTCTACCTGGACTATCTCCAGAACCGCCACGGACAGACGATCGTCGCCCCGTTCAGCGTGCGGCCGCTGCCCGGCGCGACGGTGTCGATGCCGCTCCTGTGGGAGGAAGTCGTCGAGGGCTTGAACCCGAAGGACTTCACGATCCGGAACGCGATCGAGCGCATGGAGCGGCTCGGAACCGACCCCGTCGCCCCGGTGCTGCACGAGGTGCCGGATCTGACGGGGGCGCTGGCGCGACTGGCGACGCTCCTGTAAAACGGAGGAGCGACAGGCAGTTCCGAGCCCGTTTCCCACGCGAGAGGAGCACCATGGCCCCCACGGACGACATCAACCGTCGCGAGTTCCTCGCTTCGGCCGCGGCAGGCGTCGCGGCGTTCACGATCGTGCCGAGCCACGTGCTCGGCGGCCGCGGGCGCGTCGCGCCGAGCGACCGGATCACGATGGCGTACATCGGGTGCGGCACGCAGGGCATCCGCGAGCTGCTGCGGTGGATCGCCGTGCCGGAGGTGCAGATCACCGCGGTGTGCGATCCGGTCAAGGACGCGACGAACTACATCGACTGGGACGCGACCGGGCTGCGCGACGGCATCCGGAAGACGCTCGGCGACCCCGATTGGGGAGGGAACTACACCGGCATCCGCGCCGGGCGCGACGTGGCGAAGGACATCGTCGAGCGGTATTACGCGAAGCAGCGGGCGTCGGAGAAGTTCAGGGGGGTCGCCACGTACGTCGACTTCCGCGACCTGCTCGAAAAGGAGAAGGATCTCGACAGCGTCAAGATCATGACGCCGGACCATCTCCATGCGACGATCTCGCTCGCCGCGATGCGGAAGAAGAAGCACGTGATCATGCACAAGCCGCTGTCGAACCGGGTGGCCGAAGTGCGGATGGTCGTCGACGCGGCGCGCAAGTCGGGGGTAGCGACGCACCTGCTGGCCTGGCGCGGGCCGCTCACCACCGTGAGGCAGATGATCGCCGACGGCGCAATCGGCACCCTGAAGGAGATCCACGACTGGACGGACCGGCCGTACTGGCCGCAGGAGCTCCCGGTACCCACGGACCGGCCCCCCGTGCCGGCGAACTTCGACTGGCAGATGTGGTTGGGCCCGGAGCGCGATCGCCCGTATCATCCGTCCTATACGCACGCCCTCTTCCGCGGCTGGTACGATTTCGGCGGGGGCAGCATCGCGGACATGGGCAACTACAGCATGTGGCCGATCTACATGGCGCTCGACCTGCCGGTGCCGTACAGCGTCGAGGCGCAGTCCAACTCCAGCGCGCAGATCATCGACCAGGTGAGCACCGTCGCGCCGCACGACTACTCGTATCCGTACGCCAACCGCGTCTGCTTCAGGTTCGCCCCCCACGGGCAGTGGGGTCCGCTCACGCTGACCTGGTACGACGGTGGCATGCGACCGTTCACGCCGGACGCGCTCGCGGCGGAGGGGAAGTCGCTTCCCGCGGCGGGCACGCTGTTCGTCGGCGACGCGGGGATGATCCTGAACGACGAGTTGATCCCGGCGAAGAAGATGCAGGACTATCGCACGGCGAAGGGACTCCCCGAGCCGCAGCGGAGACGTGGCGGCGAGGCCGGCATCGGGCTCGGCGCGGACTGGGTCGCGGCGATCAAGGGAGGGCCGGCGTCGGCGGGCAACTTCGTGAACGCCGCCAACTGCGCCGAGGCCATCGCGCTGGCGCAGGCCGCGATCCGCTACAGCCGGAAGACGTTCACGGCGAACCACTGCGCGCCGGCGCTGCTGTGGAATGCGCAGGCGATGGAGTTCACCAACGCGAGCGACGCGAACCAATATCTCCGGCGCGACTATCGCGACGGCTGGACGCTGACGAGCGGAGAGGTGTGAGATGCGCGAGATCTCGAGACGTGAATTCATCAAGCGGTCCGCGGCGACGTCCGCCGCGGCCGCGTTCCTACCCATTGCCGCGCGAGAGATGCAGATGAATCCATTGGGCATGCCGATCGGAAGTCAGACCTGGCCGCACCGGCAGCGGATCAAGGACGGCGACTTCGCGGGCCTCTGCCGCGACATGGCGGCGCTCGGCATCGGCAGCATCGAACTGTGCTCGCCCGGATACGCGGAGTTCAGCGGCCTCGCGGATGGGAAGCAGACCAGGAAGATCATCGAGGATCATGGGCTGACCTGCCCGAGCGCTCACGTCACGCTGGACGAGCTGCGTCATGGCCAGGACAGGGTGATCGCGTGGGCCCACGACGTCGGCATGACGCAGATCGGGACGGCGACGCTGAGCGGAAAGGTCGAGAACGGCGTCGCGGCGATGGACGAGGTGAAGCGACTGGCCGACGAGTACGACCGGATCAGCGAGGTGACGTCGAAGGCCGGCCTGCAGCAGTTCCTGCACGACGAGATCTTCGAGATGGCGCGGGCCGACGGACGTCTCGTCTACGAGGTGCTGCTCGAGCTGCTCGATCCGACGCTGGTCAAGATGCAGTTCCAGATGTCCGCCATGCGGACCATCGGCGATCCGATCGCCTACTTCTCGAAGTACCCGGGACGGTTCATCTCGATGCATCTGCAGGGCGTCGACCTGAAGGCCGCGGCGCCGGCGCCGGGCGGGCCTCGGCCGCCCCAGGTCGCCGTGGGACACGACAGCCTCGACTGGCCGAGGATCTTCGCCGCCGCGAAGGCGGGCGGGGTGAAGAACTACTTCCTCGAGCAGAGCTGGGAGCTGACCGTGCAGGGGGTCGCGTACCTGAAGACGTTGAAGGCGTGATCGGGCCGCTCGATGCGCGCGCGATCGTCGCGCTCGCGTGCTGCGCGATGCTCGGCGTCGCAGCGAATCTCACGGCGCAGGCCGCTCCGCGCACGTGGACGGCGGACAACGGGAACGGCACCTTCTCCAACCCGCTCTTCTACGACGAGTTCTCCGACCCCGACCTGATCCGCGTCGGCGACGACTTCTACCTCACGGGGACGACCATGCACGCCATGCCTGGTCTCCCCGTGCTGCATTCGCGAGACCTCGTCAACTGGGAGCTGATGAGCTACGCGCTCGACCGGCTCGACCTCGGCCCCGAATTCCGGCTCGAGGACGGCAGGGAGATCTACGGCAAGGGGATCTGGGCGCCGAGCTTCCGGTATCATCGCGGCACCTTCCACATCTTCAGCAACGTCAACGGGCAGACGACGCAGCACTTCACGGCGACCGATCCGCGCGGGCCGTGGACCCGCACGCCGATGAAGCGCTCCCTCCACGACCTCTCGGTGCTGTTCGACGACGACGGCGCGGTGTGGGTCGTGTGGGGCTATCAGGACATGCATCTCGCGCAGCTCGACAGCACGCTCACCGACGTCGTCCCCGGCACCGAGCGCGTGCTCTTCGCCAAGGACGCCGGCATGGGCGAGGGCGCGCACTTCTACAAGATCGGCGGGAAGTACTACATCACGAGCGCCTGGTACGCGGGCCGGATGCGGCTCGCCGCCGCGCGCGCGGACCGGCTCGAGGGACCCTGGGAGGTGAACCGCGAGATCAGCGCCGACGAGACGTTCGGGTTGCGCCAGGGCTACCGGCTGCGCGGCAACGGCACGGGGCCGCAGATCGTCGTCTCGCCCGGCAACCCCACCGCGCGCGGGACGATGTCGATGCATCAGGGTGGCGTGGTGCAGACGCCGGCCGGCGAATGGTGGGGCTTCTCGATGATGGACGCGAACTCGATCGGGCGACTCACGGCGCTCTCCCCCGTCACGTGGAGGGACGGATGGCCGTACTTCGGCCTTCCCGGGAACCTCGAGCGGACGCCGCGGGTGTGGGTGAAGCCGCGGACGGCTGCGCCCAGCGCGCCGCACGCGCCTTACCTGCGCAGCGACGCCTTCTCCGGCCCGCGGCTGGCGAATGTCTGGCAATGGAACCACGTGCCGAACGACAGTGCGTGGTCGTTGAGCGAGCGTGCCGGCTGGCTGCGCCTCCACTCCTTGCCGGCCGCCGACTTCTGGACCGCGCGCAACACGCTCACCCAGCGCGCGGTCGGCCCGCGCTCGTCGGCGACGACTGTGCTCGACGCCGCGAGGATGCGCGCGGGCGACGTGGCCGGTCTCGCGTTGCTGAACCGGCCGTACGCCTGGATCGGCGTGCGTCGGACCGCGGCCGGGCTCGCGCTCCAGCAGTACGACCAGACCGTCGACTCGACGGCGGAGATGCCGCTCGGTTCGGCGCGCGTGTGGCTGCGCGCCGACTGCGACTTCCTCACCGAGCAGGCGCACTTCAGCTACAGCACGGACGGCACACACTGGACGGCGCTCGGCCGGCGCTTCACGATGGTGTTCCAGCTGAAGACGTTCCAGGGCGTACGCTTCGCGCTGTTCCACTACAACGCCGAAGGCACGCTCGGCGGCGTCGCCGACTTCGATCTCGTACGCGTGGACGAGCCGAACCCGCGGGGATTGATGCGCCCGATCCCCGTCGGCCGCACGATCGCGATCGGGGCTGCCGGACGTGACACCCCGTTCATCGTCGACGGAGCGCGTCGGTTCACCGTCGTCGACCGGGGGCTCGGGCGCGTAAGCCTGCGCGCCGGCCGCCGCTTCCTCTCCGTCACGCCGCTCTCCGACAGCACGAGCGCGCCGGCGCTGCGTGCCGAGCCGCCGGGCGACCGCGAGACCTTCCAGTGGATGGAAACCATGTACGGCGACCTGATGCTGATGTCGCTGGCGACGCACCGCTACCTGCGGCTCGAGCCCGATGGCCGGCTCTCGAGCGACAGTCGTGGTGCGGAGCCCGATCCGAACGACGGCACGGCGCTCCGGTGGCGCCTCGCGCCGGCCGACCGCTGACCCGAACCTCGTTTGCCATGCGACTCCACCTCGACCACCTCATCGCGATCGCACTCGCCGCGGCGATTCACGGCTCCGTGTGCGGCGCCCAGTCGACGAGCGCGCCGCCCGCGCGGCCGCCGCTCGTCGTGCCCGACCCGGTGCCCGGCGCGAAGCCCGTCGTGACGGAGCGCATCACGGTGCACGGCGCGTCGCTCGAGGGGAACCTCGAGGGCGATTCCCCGGATCGCCACGTGATCGTGTACCTGCCGCCGAGCTACGCCACGAGCGGACCGCGCCGGTATCCGGTGCTGTACGCGCTCCACGGCTACTCGATCGACAACGAGAAGTGGACGACGGAGATCCACACGCCGCAGACGATCGAGGGCGCGTTCGCGACCGGAACGCCCGAGATGATCGTCGTGCTCGCCGACGCGCGCACGAAGCACAACGGGTCGATGTACTCGAACTCGGCGACGGTCGGCAACTGGGAGGACTTCATGGCCCACGACCTCGTCGCGTACGTCGACGCGCACTACCGCACCATCGCGGACCGGCGCAGCCGCGGCATCGCGGGCCACTCGATGGGCGGCTACGGCGCGGTGCGGATCGCCATGCGGCACCCCGACGTCTACTCCGTCTTCTACGCGATGAGCCCGTGCTGCATGTCGGTGCACGCTGCGTCGTCTCCGGAGATGGCGAAGAAGCTCGAGGCCGCGGCCGCGGCGGCCGCCGCGGCGGGGACCGCCCAATCGGAGGGGCTCGACTTCTTCACGCGCGCGATGCTCGCGTCGGCGGCGGCGTGGTCACCCAACCCGAAGGCGCCCCCGCTGTATCTCGACCTCCCGACGAAGGACGGCGTGCCGCAGCCTTCCGTGCTGGCGCGCTGGGCCGCGAACGCGCCCCTCGCGATGGTCGACCAGTACGTCGCCAACCTGCGCAGGTACACGGCGATCGGGCTCGATGTCGGCGACCGCGACGGACTGCGCACCGACACCGCGGAACTGCATCGCATCCTCGACAGCTACGGGATCGCGAACAGCTTCGAGCTGTATCCCGGCGATCACGTGAGCGCCGTCGCGGACCGGATGCAGAATCACGTGCTTCCCTTCTTCGGCCGACATCTCGTGGACGAGCCGCCGAAGTAGGGGCGGCGGGGCGTCAGGCGTCCGTCACCCGCCAGTAGAGAACGTAGCGCTCGTGCGCGAGCCGCGCGTACGGCGCGAGGCGCACGTCGCGCGGGCGGCCGAGCCCCACCGTCTCGAAGCCCAGCGGCTCGCCAGCTACGGGCCGCACGCGCGTGACGAGATCGCGACGATCGCCGGCGAGCAGCGGCACCTCCATCGGATCGTTCATCATCGTGCCCGACGTGCGCTCGTTCACGATGAGCTGCGCGCCGGGCGTGACGCCCTCCGTGCCCAACCGGCCGGCGAGCACGACGGGACCGTACGCGAACGCCACGTAGTCGGGCGCTCCGGGCAATGGCTCGGCGCGGAGCGTCATCGGCAGGTGCACGTCGACGACGTCTCCGTCGCGCCATTCGCGCGCGATCGGCACGTAGCCGGATTCGTCGGGGGTCGCGGTCGTCCCATGGCCGTTCACCGCGATCGACATCCCGTCGCACCACCCCGGGCGGCGCACCCGGAGCGTCGCGCGTACCGGGCGCCGTGCCCCGATCGCGAGCCGCGTCGACGCGTCATCGGGAAAGCGCGTCGTCTGCGCCAGCGTGAGCCCGCGCGCGCGCCAGCGCACCGTCGACGGGATGAAGAGGTTCACCCAGAGCGCGCCGGCGTCGTGGAAGTAGATCGAGTCGCCGTACTTCGCGTGGTTCTCCATTCCCGTGCCCGTGCAGCACCAGAACGACTCGGTCGGCGTGTTGTACAACCGCACGTAGCCCGGGCGCGTGGCCTGGAAGTACGTCATCATCCCGGAGTCCGGGTCCTGCGATGCGAGAATCCCATTGTAGAGCGCGCGCTCGTAGTAGTCGCCGTGTGCCGACGACGGCGATTCGGCGAACAGCGCGCGCGTCAGCCGCAGCATGTTGTGCGTGCAGCAGGTCTCCATCGTCTTCGCCGACCCGAGGCGCTTCGCGAACTCCGTGATCGGGAAGAAATGCTCGCCGTCGCCGTTGCCGCCGGTGACGAACGAGCGACGGCGCGTCACGGTCTCCCAGAAGAACCGTGCGGCGGCGCCGTAGGCCGCGTCGCCGTCGAGCTCGTGCACGCGCTGGTAGCCGACGAGCTTCGGGATCTGCGTGTTCGAGTGCAGGCCGTCGAGCACGTCGTGTCCCTCGGCGAGCGGGTCGAGCACGGCGTGATGCGCGAACCGGCGAGCGAGCGCGAGGTACTTCGGCTCGCGCGCGAGCGCCGCGACGTCGGCCAGCACCTCGGTCATGCCGCCGTGCTCCGTGGCGAGCATGTGCTGCATCGCATCGTCCGACATGGCGCGCGTCGCGTTCCACGTCCACTCGGCGAGGGCGACGAGCGCGGGGAGCGCGCCCGCCGTCGCCGCATGCACGTGCGCGTCGCGCAGCCCGGCGAAGATCTTGTGCTGCGTGTACCACGGGACGCCGGTGAAGCGTCGCCCCGCGACCGCGTCGTCGAGCGGCTTCGAGCCGTCGGGGAAGGCACACACGAGACCGTCGCCGCGCGCCGCCTGGCAGGCGCGAAGCTCGGACACGACGTAGCTGGCGCGCTGGGCAAATCGCGCGTCGTCCGTCGACGCGGCCATCATCGCCACGGCGCTGAGATAGTGGCCGAGGGTGTGGCCATGGCAGCGGATGTCGACCCACGGCTCCTCCGATTCCCAGCCGCCGTAGACGGGCGCCTTCGGCGGGAGGCCCGCGTTGACGCGGAAGTTGTGCAGCAGGCGGTCCGGCTCGAGCGAGAGGAGGTAGCGCGCGTCGCGCTCCTGCGCGTCGCGGAACGGGCCCGCGAGCAACCGAACGTCGCTCAGCGCGAATGCCGACAGGCGCGTGCGCGCCGGCCGAGCGAGGGTGGCGCCGAACCGGGGAGACGCCTCGAGCGGCTCGGGCAGCGCCGCGGCGAGGGTGCCGAGCCCCAGCAGGGCGAGCATGTCGCGGCGCGAGAGAGGGCGGTCGGTGCTCATCGTTGGTCCGTCAGGCTCCGTCGAAGGAGGTGTGGTGCGACAAGCTAACGCGGCGCGATCAGACCGTGAGCAGCGTCTTGATCGCCCGCCGCTCGTCCATCGCGCGGTATCCCTCGGCCGCCTGCTCCAGCGGCAGCGTCAGGTCGAATACCTTGCCCGGTTCGATCGCGCCGCTCGTCACGAGCCCGATCAACTCGGGCAGGTAGCGGCGCACCGGCGCCGGACCGCCGTGCAGGTGCACGTGCGTCCGGAAGAGCTTCGCGCCGTCGAGGGCGACGCCGTGCGGCACGCCGACGTAGCTCATGAAGCCGCCGGCGCGCGTCGAGTGGATCGCCTGCCACATCGACTCCTGCGTCCCCACGCACTCGAGCACCGAGTCCGCGCCGACGCCGTCGGTCATCTCGCGAATCCGCGCGGCGCCCTCGTCGCCGCGCTCGGTGACGACATCGGTCGCGCCGAACTCGCGCGCGAGGCGCTGCCGCTTCTCGTGGCGGCTCATCGCGATGATCCGCTCGGCGCCCATCCGCTTCGCCGAGAGCACGGCGAGGAGGCCCACCGCCCCGTCGCCGACGACGACGGCAGTCGCGCCCGGCTTCACGTTCGCCGCATCGGCGGCGAACCAGCCGGTGCCGAGCACGTCGGAGACGGCGAGCAGGCTGGGAAGCATCGCCGGGTCGGGCAGCGCGGGGGTCGCCACGAGCGTGCCGTCCGCGAGCGGCACGCGCACGAGCGGGGCCTGCGCGCCGCTCGGGTTCTCACGGTTCATGCACGACGTCTGATAGCCGTTGCGGCAGTTCGCGCAGGTGTTGTCCGACGCGAAGAAGGAGCCGATGACGAACTGGCCCTTCCGCACGTGCTTCACCGCGCGGCCCACCTCCTCGACGATCCCGCAATACTCGTGGCCCATCGGCGTCGGTCGCTTGACCGGCTGCGCGCCACGATAGGGCCAGAGATCCGACCCGCAGATGCACGTGACCGAGAGCCGCACGATCGCGTCGGTCGGCTGCTGGATGCGCGGATCGTCGAGCGTCTCGACGCGCACGTCGCGCGGAGCGTACAGGACTGCTCCCTTCATGATCTATCCTCCGAGGCGCACGACGCCTCGCGCCGGCGCACGCAGCAGCCGCAACGCGACCACCGCGGCACAGAGCACGACGAGCGTGCTGACGAGAAACACGGACGTGATGCCGGTGTGGTTCGCGACGAGGCCGAGCGCGGGATTGGACACGCCGAGCGCCAGGTCGAGGAACGCCGTGAACGCGCCCATCGCGAGCCCTTTCGCCTCCGGCGGCGCGAGCCGCACCGCCTCGAGGCCGAAGCCCGGATAGACGAGCGAGTAGCCCGCTCCGGTGATCGCCGCGCCGAGGAACACCAGCAGCGGCGACGGCGCGAGCCAGATCGTCGCCATCCCGGCGGCCTCGACGACGACGCAGACGAGCGCGACGCGCGCGCCGCCGACGCGATCCGGCAAGTGCCCGAACGTGACGCGCCCGAGGATGAAGACGGCGCTGAGCACGGTGAACGCGATCCATGCACCGCCCCACCCACGCTCGGCGAACATCAGCGCGCCGAACGTGGTGACGGCGCCGAACCCGACCGCGGTGAGCGCGATGCCCACGCCCGGCACGGCGACGGCGCGCACGACTCGCCGGATCGAGGGGCTCGCGTCCGCCGTGGCGGGGAGCGCGCGCAACGGCGCCACGAGGAGAAGTCCGGCGAGCGGAAGGAGCGTCGTCGCGAGCGCGGTCGACGCGAAGCCGTAGCGCTCGTAGAGCAGCGCTCCCGCTGGCGCGCCCGCGCCGTATGCGGCCCAGAGCGCGGTGCCGATCCAGGCGATCACCGTCCCGGCGTTGCGCGGCCCGCCCATCGTGAGGCCCATGCTCAGCGCGCCCGTGATGACGAAGCTCTCCGCGCCGCCGAGGAAGACCCGACCGACGAGCAGCACGGCGATGCTGGCCGACGGCGTGTGCGCGACGTACAGCGACAGCAGATAGAACAGGCCGGAGACCGCGCCCATGGCGAGGCCGACGACCATGGCGCGCTTCGCGCCGCGGGTGTCCGCATAGGTGCCGGCCCAGAACCGCGACGCGAGGGCGGCCGCGAACTCGACGCCGGCCGCGACGCCGACCATGAAGGTGCCGAGCCCGAGCTGCTGGTGCACGTAGAGCGGCAGCACGGGCATCGCCAGGCCGATGACGAGATAGGCCACGAGCACGACCGACATGATCGGCGCGAGCGTTCGTACCACCGAGGGCGCGGCGCTCGACGTCCCACTTGGCGTAGCGTCCCCCGTCTCAGCGCCGAGCGGACTCGCCACGCCCTGCCCCGTACTGTGCGTCGCTCACGTGCTCCAGCCATTCGACCGCCTTCCCGTCGAGTGCTTCCTGAATGGCGACGTGCTGCATCGCGGTGTCGGGCGCCGCGCCGTGCCAGTGCTTCTCGTTCGGCGCGAACCAGACGACGTCGCCCGGGCGGATCTCTTCGATCGCACCCCCGTCGCGCTGCGCGAGACCCCGGCCGAAGGTGACGAGCAGCGTCTGCCCGAGCGGGTGGGTGTGCCAGGCGGTGCGCGCGCCGGGCTCGAACGTCACCGCGGCACCGGCTGCGCGCGCCGGCGCGGGCGCATTGAACAGCGGATCGATGCGGACGGTGCCCGTGAACCAGTCGCCGGGTCCCTTCGCCGACGGCCGCGTGCCGGCGCGCGTGATGTCCATGAATGACTCCTCCTCTCGATGATGCGGCTCGCGACGGACGCGCGGCACACCATGCAATAAAACCCCCGCGCGGCGCCGATCGGTTCGGCGGCGCCGCGCGGGGGTAGAATCACTCGAGCACCTGTGAGATTCCGGGCGCGGCGTCCCGCGCGCCGTGCGGATGATTACGGGCTCAGCGACACCGGCGCCTGGTCGAGGAATCGATACCGCGCGGTCGGCTCCGGTTCGGCGTGGGTGTCGACGTCGATGCGGATCCGCTGCACCTGGCCGCTCGTCGCATCGCCACGCGGCCACGCCGGCAGTCCCGCGCCGTTCGGATCTCCCGTCTTGACGAAGTTCGCGAAGTAGCCCTCCATCGTCGTCGACACCTTGCGGTCGTCGTCGGTCCAGGCGAATACGGGGTTGAGGGCGAGGTTGCCGAGCGCGTACTCGATCTCGGCGGAGTGGACGGCGCCCCTCGCGGGCGGCGTCGGCGCCGCGTTGCCATTGCGGCTGACGCCGCCGGCGAGATTCGGGGTCACCCCCGCTTCGACGGTCGCGGGCCGCGGACGCGCGTACATGTAGCGGTAGACGGGCTGGCCGCTCGTGCGGGCATGCGCGTCGAGCCACTTCCACGTCGCGTAGCCGAGGAAGAGGTCGCTCGCCAGGTCGTCGATCGACTGCGCGGCTTCGTCGGCGGTCGCGACGGGATAGAACTTCTCCGCTTCCGCGGCGCGCGCCGAGAATCGCTTCTCGAGCACGCCGCGAACCCGCTCCGGCGTCGGATCCTCGTGGAGGATCGCGCGTCCGGGCACCTCCATCGAGTTCCAGCCGGCGAGGAGCGGGACCGTCGCCTGCTCGCCCGCGGCGTAGATCTGCGCCGGGTCCTTGGGGAAGAACCAGCCGTCGATGTTCGGCAGGAACGCGGGCATCCCCGGGCGGCCCGATGCTTCCAGAAGCTCGGTCGCGGAGAGCGCGCGGAGCGCGGCGATCGACGTGGCTCCCACGGCCTGGGCGAACTTCACGCCGTTCTGCTCCGATTCCGCGAGCGAGTTCACCTTGATCGTCGAGCCGAAGAAGGCGCCGCTCTCGCCGATGGCGCGCGCGAAGAGCCCTCGGGAGACGGGCGACGCCATCAGTCCGCTCACCGCAAACGAGCCCGCCGACTCGCCCGCGATCGTCACCGTTCGCGGATCGCCCCCGAACGCGGCGATGTTGTCGTGCACCCAACGCAGCGCCGCGGCCTGGTCGAGCGAGCCGTAGTTGCCCGACGCATGCTGCGGCGACTCGGCGGTGAGCTCGGGGTGCGAGAAGTAGCCAAAGATCCCGAGGCGGTGGCTCAGGGTGACGACGACGATGCCCCGCTTCGCCATGCTCTCGCCGTCGTAGCGCGGCTCAGAGCCGTCTCCGGCCGCCCAGCCGCCGCCATAGATGTAGAACAGCACCGGCAGCGCGGCGTCCGGGCGCGCGTTCGCCGGCGCCCACACGTTGACGTAGAGGCAGTCCTCGCTGTTGCCCGAGTTGCGGAACATCATGTCGCCGTAGATGCGCGCCTGCATGCACTGATCGGCGAACCGGTCGGCCATGCGCACTCCCGACCAGCTCTGCACGGGCTGGGGGGCGCGCCAGCGGTTCTCGCGCACCGGCGGCGCGGCGTACGGGATGCCGCGAAAGGTGCGCACGCCGCTCGCGAGGGTGATCCCCTCGACCACGCCGTTCTTCGTCGTCGCGCGCGGAGCGGCCTGCGCGACGGCGCGCGGCGCCAGGACCGTCGGCACGGTGCCCAGGGCGGCGAGGGTGAGGAGCAGGAATGGGAGACGTGGGCGCACGGAGGGTCGGGTTGGGCGTGGATGTGTAATTGATACACATTATGCCTCGGGCGACCGTGGACGCAAGCCACGACGCGCACACGCTCAATCGCACCGAGTGGCGCGATCGAGCGTGTGCGGGACATCTGCGTTCAGGCCGCGCGGTCGAGCGTGCGCGCCGGGCGATCCGTCTTCTCGGTCGCGCCGCGCCGGCGGGCGATCAGCGAGTCGAGCGAGAACCGGCCGGCTCCGGCGAGGGCGAGCGCGGTGTTCGCGCCGAGGAGGGCGAGCGGGAACTCGATCCCCGTCGGGGCGAAGAAGCCGTTGGCGGCGTGCACGAGCGTGATGGCGCCGAGCATGACGATCGCAAGCCCGAAGCCGGCGAGGCGGGTGAGGAGCCCGAAGACGAGCGCGAGGCCGCCGAAGAACTCGACGAGCCCGGTGAGCGGCCCGGTGATGCCGGGGGCGAAGATGTTCATCCCGCCGAAGGCGCCGGAGACGCCGTCGAAGCCATAGACGAAGAGCTTCTGGGCGCCGTGCGCGGCGAAGATCGCGCCGGTCGTGAGCCGAAGGGCGGCGAGGGCGAGATCGGTGTGGATCGAGGTGGCGAAGCGGTCGGTGGCGTGCATGTCAGTGGCCTTTGGTTGATTGGACATTCGGTGTTTCAACTCGTTTCGGCGCCGAGGGCGTCATCGCGTCGCGCGCGCGAGGCCGAGCAGGTCGACGAGCGTGCGGAGCTGCTCGTTGGTCATGTGGCCGAGTTGCTGCTTCTGTGCGTCGCTCACGTCCGAGTCGAGCTCGTCGACGAGGGCGCGGCCCTTTGCCGTGAGCGTCGTGTTCACGAGCCGCCGGTCCTGCGTGCTCCGCACTCGGCTCACCAGCCCCGCCGACTCCATGCGGTCGAGCAGGCGGGAGACGTCCGGCATCCGGGAGATCAGCCGGTCTCCGATGTCGTTGCGGCAGAGACCCGCGGGCCCGGCGCCGCGGAGAATGCGCAGCACGTTGTACTGCGTCATGGAGAGTCCGTGCGGCGCGAGCACGCGCTCGAGCCGCTCGCGCGTGACCGCCTCGGTCCGGGCGATGCTGACCAGCGCCTCCTCGCGGAGGCTCCTGAACGGCTTCTGCTGTCGCAGTTCCTCGCGGAGGGTCGCCATGGACGCATATTACGCGTTATAACACTGAATGTCAAGACTCGCGTTACCGCGCCGCGGCTTGGAGCGCGGCGCTCGCCGCCTGGAGTGCGGCGCTCGCCGCTTGGAGCGCGGCGCTCGCCGCCTGGAGCGCGGCGCTCGCGGCCACGTCGTCCCGCGCGGTAAGCTTCGAGCATCCAGCCGTCGTCTCCTCTCGAACACCACACATGCGGCATCTCGCGCTCCGACCAGCCCTCGTCCTCGCGCTCGCCTCCCTCGCTGCGGCCGCTCCGCTCCCGGCACAGCAGCGCGCCGTCCCCGGCCTCGACGTGGCCGGCATGGACACGACGGTGCGCCCCGGCGACGACTTCTACCGCTACGCCAACGGGACGTGGGAACGGACCACGGAGATCCCCTCCGACCGGAGCAGCGTCACGTCGTTCGCCATCACGGACCGACGCGCGCGCGAGCAGCTCACGACGATCATCACGGGAGTCGTCGCGACGAAGGGTGCGACGGGCGACCGCCGGCGCATCGCCGACTTCTACGCGGCGTTCCTCGACACGGCGACGCTCGCCCGCCGCGGCCTGGCTCCGATCCGGCCGCTGCTCGACAGCATCGCGCGGATCGACGACCGCACCGCGCTCGCGCGCTTCTTCGGCGCGCACCTCCGCGCCGACGTCGACGTGCTGAACATGGGCGCGATGCACAGCGAGAACCCGTTCGGGCTCTGGGTCGACGCGGACTTCAACCATCCGACCCGCACCGCGGCGATCCTCCTCCAGGGCGGGATCGCCATGCCGGATCGCAGCTATTATCTCGACACCGCGTCCACGATGGCGGCGACGCGCGACGCGTACCGGGCGCACGTGGGACGTCTGCTCGCGCTGGCCGACGTGCCCGATGCCCCCGCGATGGCGGACTCCGTGCTCGCGCTCGAGACACGGATCGCGCGCGTGCACTGGAGCCAGGAAGACAGCTGGCTGCCGAACAAGGGCAACAACCACTGGGCGCGGGCCGACTTCGCGACGAAGGCGCCGGGGCTCGACTGGAACACCTTCTTCCACGCGGCGCGCCTCGACGATCTCGACTCGCTCGTCGCGTGGCAGGCGAGCGCGATCACGGGCATCTCGGCGCTCGCGGCGAGCGAGCCGCTTCCCTCGTGGCGCGCGCTCCTCACCTATCACGCGCTGATGCACCGCGCATCGGAGCTCTCACCCGCCGCCGACCGCGAGGCGTTCGAATTCTTCGGCAGGACGCTCACCGGCGCGCCGGAGCAGGCGTCGCGCGCCGAGCGTGCGCTCGACGCAACGAACGGCGCGCTCGGCTTCGCGGTGGGGCGCGAGTACGTCGCCCGGTACTTCCCCGCCAGCGCCAAGGCACGGGCGCAGCGGATGGTGAAGGACATCGTCGCGGCGTTCGACCGGCGGATCGACGCGCTCTCCTGGATGGCGCCGTCGACCAAGTCGGAAGCCAGGGCGAAGCTGCGGACGCTGCGCGTGAGCATCGGCTACCCCGACCGGTGGCCGAGCTACGAGGGGCTGCGCGTCGTGCGCGACGATGCCTACGGCAACGCGGAGCGCGCCGAGCGGTTCCAGTACGCGCAGGCCGTCGCGGCGCTGCACCGACCGCTCGATCGCGACGCGTGGGTGCTCACCCCGCAGACGGTGAACGCGGTGAACATGCCGCAGCGGAACGCGCTCAACTTCCCCGCGGCGATCCTGCAGCCCCCCTTCTTCGACGCGACGCGCAGCGACGCGATGAACTACGGCGCGATGGGGACGGTGATCGGCCACGAGGTGAGCCACAGCTTCGACAACCTCGGCTCGACCTTCGACGCGCAGGCGCGACTGCGGAACTGGTGGACGCCGTCGGACTCGGCGCACTTCGCCGAGGTGACGGGCCGGCTCGTCCAGCAGTTCGGCGCCTATCATCCCTTCCCCGACCTCGGCGTGAACGGGCAGTTGACGCTCGCCGAGAACATCGCCGACCTCGCGGGAATCACCGCGTCGCTCGACGCGTGGCGTGCGTCGCTGCACGGCACACCCGCGCCGGCGATCGGCGGTCTCACCGGCGAGCAGCAGTTCTTCCTCGCCTTCGCGCAGATGTATCGCAGCAAGTTCCGCGAGCCGGCGCTCCGGCGGCTTCTGCTCACGAACGGTCACTCGCCGGGCTTCTATCGCGCGCTCACGGTGCGCAACCTCGACCCGTGGTACGCGGCGTTCGGCGTCCGGCCGGACGAGAGGCAGTATCTCGCGCCGGCCGACCGCGTGCGGATCTGGTGAGCCGCGCCGTCGGATGACGGCCGGCACTCAGGAAAGCATCGTGGCGAGATTGCGGTAGCTCGTCGCCGCGGCGGCGACCGAGTCGCCGCTGTCCGGGGCGCTGTCCTGCTCGACGAAGAAGTGCTTCATCCCCGCGAGCTCGGCCTGCGCGAAGATCGCGCGGTAGTCGATCTCTCCCTCGCCGATCGGGACGATCTTCGCCGCGCGCTGACGCTCGGCCTCGCTCTTTCCGGCGAGCGACGCGAGCCCGGCGACGTCCTTCACGTGCCACACCTCGAATCGGCCGGGCGCGCGCTTGAAGAGATCGAGCGCGTTCTCGCCGGCCACGGTCGCCCAGCCGATGTCGAGCTCCAGCGCGACGAGCGCCGGATCGGTGTCGGCGATGAGCACGTCGTAGGGGCGCTGCGAGCTGTCGGCGAGAGGCTCGAACTCCATCGTGTGGTTGTGGACGATGACCTTGAGCCCGTGCTTCTGCGTGATGCGGCCGGCGTCGTTGAGGGCGGCCGCGGTCTTCTTCACGGCGTCGAGCGTCTGGCGCGGCGGCGCGGGCCGCGGTCCGGCGGGACGCGCTCCCGCATTCGGCGGAGCGCCGGCTGGTCGGCCTGCACCGGGCGCGCGCCGAGGACGCTCGGGGCCCGTGTTCACCGTGGTGTAGCGATGGCCGATGCGGGCGTACGCGTCGAGGGTGCGCTCGAAGTCGGGACCGTTCGGCGGGCTGACGTGGGTGGCGGGGGCGACGAGGCCGGCTGCGTCGAGGAAGGACTTGATCTGGTCGAGCGAGTAGTCGCCGTAGCTCAGCGTCGTCTGGACTTCCTTGTAGCCGGCGGCGGCGACGTCGCGCAGGGTGCCGGGGAAGTCCTTCATGAAGCGGTCGCGGACCGTGAAAAGCTGGAGGCCGATCCTGTCCTTCAGAGCGGCGAGGCCGGCGTGCGGGACGACGGCGCCGGGCGCGAGCGCAGCGAAAGCGTCGCCGGCGTAGGTGGTGAGGAGCACGGCACCGCCGACTCCGGCGAGTGACTTGAGGAATCCGCGGCGGTCGACGGAAGGGATCGGATGGGTCGGGCGCATGAGACCTCGGGCTGAGCGGTGGGATCGGGCGAGGGCCGGGCTCGTTCAGCCGAGGTACGAACCGAGCTGGCGGACCGTTGGGCGGCCGGGCCGCGGCAGGAGGCGCGGAAGCCGGCGCCGCCGCCCCCCATGCGCGCTCGAACGATGACGGTCGTGTGACGCTCGCCCGCTAGGATGCGCGCCGTACCGAGCGGAGCGGCTGGCGGCACACAACCGTCGAGCGCGAGCGGTCTCACCGAGCCAGGCTCGATCCGAGCGAGGAGCGAGCCTGGCTCGGAGCCGTTTCGAAGCTTCCTCAGACGCTCGTGCTCCGGAACGACCAGTCCGCGCAGAGACGGGATTGACTCAGGCGTGCGCATATGGCACACTTGTGCCATGCACACCCTTTCACTCCGCCGGCGACAGTCGGACCTCGCCCGCGAGGCGATCTTCGAGGCGCTCGTGCGCCATCTCGAGGCCGGCGACGCGGACGACGTGCCGATGGAGGATCTCGCGCGCGACGCGGGGGTCTCGCGCCGGACGCTCTACCGCTACTTCCCCACGCGCGCCGACCTGATCTCCGCGGCGTCGGACTGGATCCGCAGCGAGGTGCTGCAGCTCCCGATCGAGATCGGCGACGAAGGGATCACGGGCAGCTTCCGCGACGCCGCCGCGCGGCTCGAGGCGCGCCCGACGCTCGCGCGCGCGCTCCTTCGTTCCGCCACCGGCCGCGCGCTGCGCACGGGATACCGGAGCGCGCGTGTCGAGGCGATCCGCCGCGCGCTCCGGCGCGACGTACCCGGGCTCTCGGGGCGAACGCTCGACGACGCCGCGGCGGTGCTCGGCTATCTCTGCAGCTCGAACGCGTGGATCTCCCTCCAGGACGAAGCGGGCCTCGACGCCCGCCGCGCCCAGCGGGCGGTGGAGTGGGCGATCGAGAGCCTGCTCGCGCGGCTGCGCGAGGGCAAACCAGCGACACCGAATGGAGGACGACGATGACGACGAAGACGACGATCGGCGACGACGGACGGCGCATCCAATTCCTGGGGAACAACGAGATCACGGTGCTGCTCTCCGGGAGCGAATCCGGCGGAGCGTTCTGCGTGATGGAGCTCGTCGTCCAGCCGCGCGGCGGAGCCACCGCGCTGCACACCGACCGCTGGGTCGAGGTCTTTCACGTGCTCGAGGGCACGGTCGAATGGACGCTCGAGCGCGACGGCCGGCTCGACACGTGGATCGCCGAGCGGGGCGAGACGGTCATCGTCCCCGCCGGCGCGAAGCACCGGTTCGCCGGAGCCGGTGACATGCCCTGCCGAATGCTCGCCATCGGCGAGCCGGCGTTCGAATCGTTCTTCCGCGCGCTCGCCGAGGCGTGGTCGGGGCCGTTCGATCGCGAGCGTACGCCGCAGGCGGTGGGACCCGTGTTCGAGCGCTTCGGCATGCGGCTCTGCGCGTGACGGCCGCGACCGGTTTCGGGCTTTGCGGAAACGCCGGGAGGAGCCCAACGTAGTACCGGCATGACGCAGCCCACGGCCGAATTCCTCGAGCTCCAGGCGGCACTCGCCGGGGAGTACTCCCTCCAACGCGAGCTCGGCCGCGGCGGGATGGGGATCGTCTACCTCGCGCGCGACGTGCAGCTCGATCGCGACGTCGCCATCAAGGTGCTCCCGTCGCACCTCGCACGGGTCGCCGAATCGCGCGAGCGATTCCTCCGCGAGGCGCGCACCGCGGCGGGGCTCTCGCACCCGCACATCGTTCCGATCCACCGCGTCGGCGAAGCGGGTGGTTTCGTCTTCTTCGTCATGGCGTACGTCGAGGGAGAGACGCTCGGCGAGCGGCTTCGCGCGCGCGGGCCACTGGCGCCGGCCGACGCCGCGCGCATCATGCGCGAGGTCGCCTGGGCGCTCGCCTACGCGCACGGACGCGGGATCGTCCACCGCGACGTCAAGCCGGACAACATCCTGCTCGAGTCGGGCACCGACCGCGCGCTCGTCACCGACTTCGGCATCGCCGCCGGCGCGGATTCGACTCGCGAGACGGATCCCGGAAAGATCATGGGGACGGCGCACTTCATGAGCCCCGAGCAGGCGGCGAACGCGCCGATCGACGGACGCAGCGACCTCTATGCGCTCGGCGTCGTCGGCCACCTCGCGGTGAGCGGACGGCTTCCGTTCGAGGCGTCGAACGTGCCGGCGCTGCTTCTGCGCCAGGCCACGGAAGAACCCGCGAGCGTCGCGCGCGCCGCACCGGGACTTCCGCCGGCGCTCGCGGCGGCGATCGACCGATGTCTGGCACGCGACCCCTCGCATCGATTCCTCGACGGCGAGGCGCTCGCGGCGGCGCTCGCGCCGGCGCCCGACGCGCGGCCTGCCCTCCCGCCGACACTGCGCGCCTGGCTCGCGGCGCGGAACCCGCTGCTCGTTCCCTACCTCGGCTGGTCGGGACTCTTCACCGTCCTGAGCGCGGGCAACCTGTACGCCTTGCTGACGCACAATCCGGGATCGACGGTGCGAGACGTCGTCGTCCTCGTCTCGCTCGCGTCGGCGCCGCTCGTCCCGATCGTCGGATTTCACCTCAACCAGGCGCGCCGGCAGTTCCGCGCGGGACACTCGCTCGCGGACCTCCGCGCGGCGCTCGACGTCGCACGCCGCGAGCGCGCGGAGACCGACGCGCTCGCGCTCGACGAGCGGGAGGCGATCACGCACCGGCTGCTGCGACTCGCCACCGTCGGCGCCGCGACGTGGCTCGGCGTCACCATGGTATTCATGATGCTCGGAACGATCCACGAGAACCGGACGCCTCTGCCGTGGATATTCGTGCCGGTGCTGTCGACGCTGGCGCTCGGCGCGGCGAGCAACGCACTCGGCGTGCAGTTCATTCCCGACCGGCTGCGAGAGTGGTGGCAGACGGGGATCCGCGAGCGACTGTGGAGCAGCCGGGCCGGCGAATGGCTCGCGCGCCGGCTCGGCGCGCCGGAGCGCTCGC
>Ga0310810_10000484_pt1 | contig 40500 bp, 34 predicted proteins | sample NCmetagenome_FD_207641 | JGI IMG/M metagenome (GOLD analysis project Ga0310810, IMG submission 207641) | Soil microbial communities from experimental microcosm in Duke University, North Carolina, United States - NC | ecosystem: Engineered > Artificial ecosystem > Soil microcosm > Unclassified ...
GCGTGCGACCGCCCGGCGGCCGGAGCTGAGCCTGCGGCACGCGCTCGGCGCGTCGCGTGCCCGGCTGGCGCGGCAGCTCCTCGCCGAAAGCCTGATCCTGGCGGCCGCGGGCACGTTCCTCGGGATTATCGTGGCGCACTGGTTGAGCGCGCTGCTGCTGCGCCAGCTCGGGACGCCCGGGTCCGTGACGCTGGATCTGTCGCGGATGATCGCGTTCACGACGGTCACGGGCCTGGCGGCCACCCTCATCTTCGGCGTGGGTCCCGCCCTGGGCGCCGCGCGCCTGGCTGCCGCCGAAGCGCTGAAAGAACAGGGCCGCGGCGCAACCGGCGATTCCCGCATGGGGATCCGCAATGCGCTGATCGTCGCCCAGGTAGCGCTGTCGCTGACCCTCACCGTGGGCGCGGCCTTGTTCGTTCGCACGTTCGTCTCGCTGAACTCCTTTCCGCTCGGTTTCGATCCGGAGCCGCTGATGGTGGCCGGCGTGAACACGCGGCGGAGTCCGGCGGCGCCTCAGGCGCGCGGCGACCTCTATGAGCGTCTGCGCGAAGCCGCCGCAGCGGTGCCTGGTGTGGCCAGTGCCAGCGTATCGGAGCTCACGCCGGTCAGCGGGAACGCGTGGAACGGCTTCGTCCAGTCTGGGCCGCCGGATCTCACGCACAGGCAGCGGATGGTCTGGATTAACAAGGTGTCGCCTGGGTGGTTCGAGACCTACGGGATGCGCCTGATCGCGGGGCGCGACTTCGACGGCCGGGATCGCGCGGGCGCGGAACAGGCGCTCGTCGTCAACGAGTCGTTCGTGCGCCGCTTCTTCAATGGGGAGAATCCGATCGGCCGCGAGGTGCATGGCGATCTCGAAGGGCCCGAGGACCAGCGATCCTACCGGCTCGTCGGCGTCGTCAACGACGCCGTTTATCGATCGGCCCGCGCCGGTCTGAACCCCGCGGTGTACATGCCGCTCGCGCAGAGCTCGGCCTGGACCTCGTCCATCTCTCTTACGGTCCGCGCCACCGCCGGTCCGCCGGCTCAGCTCGCACATGCCGTCGGCGATGCGCTCCTGCGCGTCGAGCCGCGCGCGTCGTTCACCTTCAGGCCCATCACCATGCAGATCCGCGGATCGCTCGCGCAGGAGCGGCTCCTTGCGTTGCTCTCGGGGTTCTTCGGCGCCCTGGCGCTGCTCCTGGCCGCGCTCGGCCTGTACGGCGTGACGGCGTATTCCGTCAACCGTAGGCGCGCCGAAATCGGCGTGCGCATCGCGCTCGGCGCCGATGCCGCGGGCGTCGTCCGTCTCGTGCTTCGCCGCGTGCTGCTCCTCGTCGGCGTGGGCGTCGCGGCGGGCACGGGCCTCGCCCTATGGGCCGGACGCTTCATCGGATCGCTGCTCTACAATCTTGGTCCCCGGGATCCGATCAGTCTCATCGCGGCCGCCGGCGTGCTCACAGCGGTGGGCCTTCTGGCGGGATGGCTTCCCGCCCGCCGCGCCGCTCATGCCGATCCCATGCGCGTCCTGCGCGACGCCTAGGCCTCCCCCGACACGTCGATCTTCGCCCCTTGAAAATCGGACCGGACGATGGCATCGTCGTCTGACAAGGGTCGGGCACGAGAAAGAAAGTGAGTTGCAATGACATTCTCGTACTAGACCCGCGCGCGACGGAAGAGGAGGGGACAGATGACAACGCTGGAATACTTGCAGACGCCGGAGACCGTCCTGCCGCGGGAGCTCGCGTACGGCGTCCTGCGCGTGGCCGACTCGCCGGTCGTGCGACATCAGCGCGTGGTTCGCGATCTGACCATCGCCCTGACCGCCTTCGTCCGGGCGGGGCGAATCGGCGAGATTCTTCCCGCGCCGATGGACGTCATCCTCGATCACGATGCGAACCTCGTCGTACAGCCCGATCTGCTGTTCGTTTCGGCCGAGCGTTCGGAGATTGTCGCCGATCGCATCCATGGCGCCCCGGATCTCGTCGTGGAGGTGCTCTCACCGCACCCGCGCATCGGACGCCTCGACGAGCGGATCGAATGGTTCGCGCGGTACGGCGTTCGTGAATGCTGGCTCATCGATCTGCCGCATCGCCAGACAGTCGTGCTGTCGCTGGCCGATGGGCGCGTCGCCCATCGGCGGCTGATAGCCCCGAATTCTCCTATCCGGAGCGGCGTTCTGACCGGCTTCGACCTCACGCCTGTGAGTCTCTTCGGCTGGGCGTGGGACCATTCGAACGACAAGTGGTAGGCTCGCGGCGGTGGGCAGCGAGGGGGACCCGAAGGGCCTGATTCGGCGCGCGCGGCCACAGGACGCCGACGCGTTGTCGGACCTGGCGCATCGCGCAAAGGCGCACTGGAAGTACCCTGTGAGCTGGATGCGCCACTGGGACGCGCAGCTCACAATCCTCCCGGGGTACCTCGAGCTGCACGACGTGTGGGTCGCGGAGCGCGAGGGTGCGATCGTCGGGATGTGCGCGCTCGAGGATCGCGGCACGCGCTGGAATCTGGAGCACGTCTGGGTCGACCCGGCGGTACATGGCCAGGGCGTCGGCCGGGCCCTCGTGACGGCGGCGCTCGAGGACGCCCGCGCGCGCCGGGGCGGGATCGTCGAGCTGCTCGCGGATCCGTACGCCAGCGGGTTCTACGAACGGCTCGGCGCCCGCCACGCGGGCGATGTTCCGGCGCCGATGCCCGGCGCGAGGCAACGGACCCTTCCCAGGTACGAGTTCGTGCTCGACCCGGTTCCTTCAGAATCCGCCTGAGGGTGTGATCGGTGATTACTCCATGGCGCGCGCCGGCGGCGGCGCCGAGGCGTGGAAGTCGGCGCGAAATCGTTCGACGTACGTGTCGAGCAGCCGTTCCACCCGATGTTCGTCTGCGGACGCGACGATCAGGCCGGCATGATGGTGTTTGCGTATGCGAGTCGCGATCTCGGGATCGGTATAGCCGCTCATATCCGGTTCTTCCTGTCTCGCGAGCGACAGGACGATTCCCGCGCAGCGATTCTGGGGCGTGGGAGGCGAATAGGTGCCCTGTTCGCCCGCGATCTCGATCCTTGCCCACTCCCGCCACAGGTTCACGCCCGTCGCCGCCTCGACGACGTCCACGATGTAAGCGCCGCCGACTCTGGCAGAAGTCTCGAGAAACAGGACCCGTCCGGCGCGATCGCGGATGAATTCGGTGTGTGAGACCCCGCGCACGAGGCCGAAGCTGTCGAGGACGCGTGCATTCACCTCTTTCACCGCAATAGCAGCCGCATCCGTCTCTGCGAGAGTACGGGTGACGAAAATGCCGCCTTCGTGCGCGATCGCCATCGGCGGCGTGCCATAGCGGCTCGCGGCGGCGAATACGATCTGCCGCTTGAAGACGAGCGAGTCCACGTGAAACACGTCGCCGGGGACGAACTGCTCGAGCAGATAGTCGGGCCTGTCATCCCCGAGCGCGTCGAGGATCCGCCAGAGCTCGTCGACAGATCCCACCTTCCGAATCCCGATCGCGGCCGCCTGCGATCGCGGTTTCAGCACCCAGGGAGGCGTCACGCGCGACGTCCACTCATGTATCGCCTCGTGATTGACGACATGGACGAAATCGGGACACGGAATATCGGCGGCGCGCGCGCGCGCACGCATCGCCAGCTTGTCGCGAAACGCGCGGCCCGTCGTTTCGCCCATGCCGGCCACGTGCAGATACTCGCGCAGCATGGCGGCCGTTTCGACGTCGAAGTCGTCGAGCGCGACAATCCGATCCAGCCGTTCGGTGCGTGCAAGATAGGCGGCGCCTTTGCGTATGTCCGCAGCCGGCATGTCGCGCCGCACGTAATAGAAGGCGTCGATGGCGTCGCGCGGCCAGTCCGCGTCGCGGAGCTTTTCCTCCGTCAGGAGCAGAACGCGACAACCCTGCCGCCGGCACTCGCGCAGGAATTCGTCCCCCTTCCGGTACGTCGCGATGCACAGCAAGGTGAGGGGCATCATTGAATCGGTTCGGGCGCCCAGCAGACCATGTCCTGGCGCCTGGCGAAGTGGAGGAGCGGGGCCATGGCGGGCAGACGGAGGCCCGCCGCCTCAGCCATCGTATTCCGCCCGATCTCGGCTTCCGCGGATTCGAGCGGCCACGGCGGATGATGGATGTCCAGCCGGTAGGCGCGAAACGCATGGTCGACGGCGTACAGGCAATAGCGCTCTGTCAAAAAGTACTCGAGCGTGCCTCGCAGCGGCGGTCTTCGATCGCCGAAGCCGCGATAGCGCCCGATGAACTCCGCCGGCGGCTGGGAGGCCCGGCGGCTCTCGTACCGGATGCTGCCGTCACCGTCGGAGGCGACGGTCATGATCGCGGAAAAATACGGAAGGTTCAGTATCGTACGCGCGGCGCCCACCGCGACGGGATTGCCCGCGTCGAGGCTGAAGAAATACACGCCCGGCTTGTCGCCGACCCGTACGTACGTCCGGACATTGAGCTCGGGAAAGGCCGAAATCCACGGCAGCGCCGGCACGAATCGGGGCGCGACGTTGGTCATGTGAAACGGGACGACCCCGATCCAGCCGCGGCCATCGAACAGATCGAGCTCGAATCCGGCGGGCACGAGGGTGCGGAGCGCCTCCTTGTCGACGGGCCAGTGCGCGAAGAGCAGGTCGTTCCACGTCTGCGTCATGATCCATGGCGCCGAGGGCATCGGCCACGGGCGATGAGCGGTCTCCGTCAGGATCGCGTGATTGAAACCGGTCGCCACCCGCCCATTGTCTAACACGCATCGAGCGATCCCGGCACGATCCATGAAGAGCCGCACGGGTGAGGATGGAGGCCTAATGCTGAGCTTTGTGCTGCGCGCGGCGCTCGTGGTTCTCTTGATGGCCGCCCTCGCCGGGTGTGCGGCGGTCGCGGGGATCTTCAAGGCAGGCTTCTGGACGGGCCTGATTATCGCGGTGATCGTGATCGTGCTGCTCTTCGCGCTCTTCGGACGGCGCGGATGATCAGTAGCGCAGGCTGCCGAGCAGCGCCTTGAAGTCTGCGTCGGCCGCCGCGACGGTTTTCGAGGGGCCCGTCATCTTCACGTAGTACGCGCCCTTCGGCGTCTCGACGACGGCGGCGCGCAGGCGGAAGTCCGGTTTGTTGAGGCGTTCGGTCGCGCCGGGGCGCACTTCGGCAACGTACGTTCCGCTGACATCCACAGTCGACACTTTCAGGCCGTTGATCGTTTGCGCGCCGCGGCGCGCTTTGTCTTTCGAGGCCGAGCCGTCCGGCTGGCGCATCTGACCGATCCAGCGATCGATATTCGCCTCGACGGTGCCGCCGCCGCCGCCGAAGTAATAGATGACGACCTCGGCGTCTTCCGGATCCCCGGGCGCCTTCGGCACGACGAATTCGGCGACGCGCATATTGCTGGCGGGCTGCCGCGCATGCCAGGGGGCCGGCGGCGTGAAGGTGAGCTGACCCGAGGACGCCGCCTGGACGAGCGCCACCACGAGCGTGAACATCGTCGGCATGGCCACCATCTTTTCACAATTGAGCGAATGTTCCATGTGATAATCCGCCCGTTTCACACCATAAACCTTCAAATGAAACGTCTTTCCATCGTCGCGCTCGCGGCTGCCGTGATGGCAACGGCGCCTGCGCAGAATCGAATGTCATTCTCCGTGGTCTCGTCCGAGAGCGGCCACGTGGCCCTCGGCCTCGCCATCCGCAAGTTGAACGTGTCGGGCACGCTCATGCAGTCGGCCGCGCACCCCGACGACGAGCACAACGCCTTGTTCGCGCTGTACACCCGCGGCATGGGGCTGCGATCGATCGATCTGCAGACCAACCGCGGCGAAGGCGGACAGAACGAGATCGGGCCCGAGCTTTTCCGCGACATCGGCGTCCTGCGGACGTCGGAGCTGCTGTCGGCCCACCGGATCGACGGCGCCGAGCAGTACTTCACCCGCGCCATCGACTATGGCTACTCGTTCAGTCCGCAGGAAGTGATCGATAAATGGGGACGCGAAGAGACGATCGGGGATTTCGTGCGAATGCTGCGGACCTTCAGGCCTGACGTGTTCCTCACGATGAACATCCAGGGCGGCGGCGGCGACCGGGCTCACGAGGCGACGACGATCCTTGCGCGAGAGGCGTACAGCGCCGCGGGCGATCCGAACCGGTATCCCGACCAGATCAGAGAGGGTCTGCGGCCCTGGCGCGCGAAGAAACTGTACTTCACCGCCGGACGCGGCGCCGCCCCCGCGCATCTGACGCGCGTCAACACGGCTGCGTACGATGAGCTGCTCGGCCGCACGTACGCCGAGATCGGCAGCGACGCGCGCAGCAATCACAAGTGCCAGGGCACTGGCGGCGTTCCCGCGATTCCCGGCGTCCAGTTTGGCGGGCGCGGCGGGGGCGGCTTCGGCGGCGGGGCTTATCAGTTGATGGCGACGACGATTCCGGGAGAGATGGAAAAGGACGAGACGGCGCTGTTCGACGGCATCGACGTCAGCCTAGCGGGCCTTGCGCAGTACGCCGGTCCGAATCCCCCGGCGGCGCTGGCGAGCGGACTGGCGGCGATCGTAGATCGCGCGGTCCAGGCGCGGAAAGCATTCGACAGCGGCGATGACGCGGCGACGGCCGAGCCGATCGAAGCCGGCCTTGCCGCGGTCCGCGCGCTCCGCGCGGGGCTGGACTCGCTGGGACTCTCCGGCGACGCGAAGTACGAAATCGATTTCCGTCTGGCGGAGAAGGAACGCAACTATCAGGACGCCGTCATTGCCGCGCACGGTCTGACGTTCGAAGCGATTGCAGACGACGGATTGATCGTCGCCGGACAGCCGCTGAAGGTGTCGATCGTCGCCATCAATCGTGGACCGGGCGACGTGATGGTGACCCATGTGGACGCCGCGGGCTTCGCAGGGCCTGCGGCGTGCGCGGCCGGCCCTGCGAAAAAAGATGCGTTCTACAGCTGCGCCGCCGATCTGCGGGTGCCGACGAACGCCGCGCTGACGGAGCCGTATTTTCACGACGACTACTGGAAGCACCCAGAGAATCTCGCGCGCGACGACTACGATCCGGGCGTGCCCTGGGGGGTCGCGTTTGCGCCGTCGCCCTTCCACGCGACGTATCACATCAAGGCCGGCGCAGTGGACGTCACGCGCGACATCCCGATTCAGTTCCGATACTCGAAAGACATCTATCACGGCGACAAGCGCATGGAACTGAATGTCGTCCCGGCCTTCTCGGTGAGAGTGTCGCCGGGACTCGCGGTGATCCCCGCGGCCCGCACGGCGGCCGAGGCCAAGGCGGTCGACCGCGAGGTCCATGTCACCGTCACGAATGGCATGAAGGGGCCGGCGCAGGCGACCGTCACGCTCCAGACGCCCGCGGGCTGGAAGGTGGCGCCCGCAGCGGCGCCGCTCGACTTCGGGCATGAAGACGAGGCCCTGTCTGCGCGCTTCCGCGTGACCGCGCCGGCAGGCGTGAAGCTGGGCGAATATCCGGTTCGCGCGATCGTGACGTCGAACGCCGTTCCGAATGAGACCTTCTCCAGCGGCTATCAGGAGATCGAGTATCCACACGTTCAGCGGCGACAGGTGATCAAGCCGGCGGTCACGTCGGTGAAGGTGATCGACGTCAAGACGTCGCCGGGACTCAATGTCGGCTACATCGTGGGCGTGGGCGATCAGGTGCCGCCCGCGATCGAACAGCTCGGCGCCAGGCTGAGCTTCATCGAGCCGGACGATCTGGCGTGGGGCAACCTTTCGAAGTACGACGTCATCGTCACCGGCGTCCGCGCGTACGAGCGCCGCGACGATTTGCGGGCGTACAACCGCCGTCTGCTCGAGTACGTGGAGCGCGGCGGCGTGATGATCGTGCAGTACAACAAGATGGAGTTCAACCAGCAGCAATACGGGCCGTTCCCGGCGCGGGTGAGCGGCAACCGCGTCTCGGATGAGACCGTGCCGGTTGACGTGCTGCAGCGTGAGCATCCGATTTTTACACGTCCGAACAAAATCGGCCCCAGGACGTGGGCCGGCTGGGTCCAGGAGCGCGGGCTCTACTTCCTGGGCGAGAAGGACCCGAAATACATGGACCTGGTGTCGATGGTCGACTCGTTTCCCGACAATCCAGGCGTGAAGCTGGGGTCGCTCGTCGAAGCGCGGGTGGGCAAGGGCCGGTGGCTCTACGTCGGTCTGGGCCTCTGGCGCCAACTGCCGGCCGGGACGGATGGGGCGTATCAGCTGCTCGCGAATCTTCTCAGTCTGGGCAAAGCGACGAAAGCCGCGGTCGTCGCGGGGACGCGATAAACTGCATCAGTGGGAGTCGGACTCGGGGTGAGATCTTGATTTTCGACGCCGCGTGCGGCGTCGAAAATCAAGATCTGACCCCGGTGTCCTGTAGAGATGACAAAAGCGCTCGCAACCTTAGTCAGCATCTTGCTGCTCGCCGGGGGCCTGGCGCTCCTCGCGTATGCGCGATGGACGCGCGCGGTCGGCGATGGCGACGCCGCGCTCGTCGGCGGGAATGACGCGCAGGCGATCGCCGCCTATCAGGCCGCCGAAGCGCGCTTTGACGGCGTCCCCGCGGTGCGGCAGCTCGCGGCGACGGAATACTCGCGCGTGGTCGGCAATCACATGCTGGCGCTGTATCGGAGCCGTCGGTACGACGAGGTCATCGATCTGGCGCAGAAAGCGCCGCCGGACGCCGCGCCGCACTTCTGGTCGGGCTGCGCGCTGTTTCAGAAAGCCACGGCCGAGGGACAGCCGGAGGCGCGCCTCGGATGGCTGAGCCGGGCGGAAGACGAATTGCGCAAGGCCGTGGAAGCGACGCCCGACGACTGGGACACCAAGTTCGATTTCGAATTGACGACGCGGCTGGCGGCGGAACTCCGACGACAGCCGAACACTCCGCCCAAGCAGCTGATGCAGCTGCTGCGGCCGCCGACGGCGGGTCAGAAGACCCCGCGGCGCATCGGCTGACGCGTGCGTGTCCTCCGCCCGGAGTTCGCGCCGTGGTGGCAGATCCTGCCGGTCCTGCTCGCCTTCTGCATGGCGCGCCTCCTTTATCTGTATCGGCAGCGCGTGCGGGCGCCGATCGCTCCGCGTTTTCTCCGGCTGTCGCGCCGCGCGACGTGGAAGAGAGGCGCCGCGACGACCGCGCTGGCCCTCATCGCCGGCGGGGCTCTCGTCGCCGCGCTCGTACGTCCCCAGGCACGCCTGACGACGCGCGTGCCGCAGTACGAGCGCGAAGATCTCGTCATCATGCTCGATCGGTCCGCGTCGATGCGCGCCCACGACGTCATGCCGTCCCGCTTTGCGCGCGCCACCGACGAGATCCGCGACTTCATCAGGAACAAACCGGAATACATCGATCGCGTCGGGCTCGTGGGATTCGCTGGCAGCGCCGTCATCCTGTCGTATCTCACCCGCGACCTCGACACGGTCGCGTTCTATCTGGACTGGATCGAGCAGGATCCGCAGACGCTCCTCGGCACCGACATCGGCGCGGCGCTGAAAAACGCGCTCGAAGTCGCCAGGAAGGACGATCGGCCGACGCGCAAGATCTTCGTGCTTCTTTCGGACGGCGAGGATTACGGAGATCAGCTCACGCGGCAGGTCGCCATCTTCCGGCAGCAGGGCCACCACATCAACAGCATCGGGATCGGATCGGACGGCGAAGTCGCCGTGCCGGTGATCCTGCCCGACGGGCGCGAGACGCCGCTTCGCGACGAAAGCGGCCGGGTCGTCCGGACACGCTTCGAGGAGGCGACGCTGCGGCGCGTGGCCGTGGCGACCGGCGGGCGCTACGTCCGGTCGCGGGCGGCCGGCGACCTGACGCGCGCGCTGCGGGAGATCGAGCAGGGCGAGCGCAAGCTCCTCGGATGGAGCACGACGACAGATTATCGGGATGTCTATCCGGAGGCGCTGCTGGTGGCGGCCGCCGCGATCGCGGCGCTCTGGATCCTTCAATGACGGCCGGACAGGCGGGCGGATGACGGAACAGCACGCGCTCAACGCACAGGCGGCGGCGGAGATCGTCGCGGGCCTCGAGCATGAAATCGGCAAAGTGATCGTCGGGCAGCACACGCTGATCCGCCGCATGCTGACGGCGCTGTTTGCCGCCATCCCGTTCGCGGTGTCCCGCGGCCGCGCGCGCTCGGGCTGCGGCCATCTCCTGCTCGAGGGAGTGCCGGGCGTGGCGAAGACGCTGACCGCGACGACCCTCGCCCAGGCGATCTCCGCGAAGTTCCAGCGCGTGCAGCTCACGCCGGATCTGCTGCCGGCGGACATCCTCGGAACGCGCGTGTACGACGCGAGGACGTCGACGTTTCGAATCGAGCAGGGGCCGATCTTCACCAACATCCTGCTCGCCGATGAAATCAACCGCGCGACGCCCAAAACCCAGAGCGCGCTGCTCGAGGCCATGCAGGAGCGGCAGGTCACGCTTGCCGACACGACGTTCCCGCTCGACGATCCGTTCTGGGTCCTGGCGACGCAGAACCCCGTCGAGCAGGAAGGCGTCTACACGCTGCCCGAGGCCCAGCTCGATCGGTTTTCGATGATGCTGCGCGTCGGCTATCCGAGCGAGGGCGAGGAAGTCGAGATGCTCCAGATGCGGCTGAGCCAGGCCACGATCGAGCATCGCGTGACGCCCTCGGACGTTCACGTGCTGCGCGAGTTCATCTACGCCACGGTATACGTCGACCGGAAGGTGCTGGAGTACATCGTCCGTCTCGGACGCGCGACGCGGGATCCGGGCAGCGCCGGCCGTCCCGCCCTGCGCGAGATGCTGCTGCTCGGCATCTCGCCGCGGTCGTACCAGCACCTGCTCGCGCTGGCGCGCGTCAACGCCTTTCTCCACGGGCGGACCTGGGCCCTTCCGGCGGACGTGAAGGAAATCTTCTGCGACGCCGCGCGGCACCGCATCGCGCGGACAGTCCGCGCGCAGGCCGAGAACGTCGACGCGGATGCCATTCTCGAGGATCTACTCTCGGCGGTGGCGATTCCATGATCCCCGAGCACGTGATGCAGGAGCTTCGGTATATCGAAGTCTTCACGGGCCGGAAGATTCGAAACCAGCGCGTGGGCGCGTACCAGAGCCCGATGCGCGGCGCGGGCTTCGACTTCGACGAGCATCAGGCGTATCGCCCGGGCGATGACGTCCGGCGCATCGACTGGAACGTCACGGCGCGCATGGGCGCGCCCTTCGTGCGGCACACACACGCGGAACGCGAGATGAACGTGATGATCGCGATCGACGCATCGCGGTCGATGCGGCTGGGCACCGCGGATCATTCGAAGCGGGAGGCCATGACGTACATCACCGGCTCGATCCTCTTCTCCGCCATCGCGGACCAGATCAATACAGGGTTCCTGGCGTTCGGCGACCGCGTGCTGACGTCCACGACGCCGAGGCGAACGCGCGCGGCCGCATGGTCCGTGCTCGAGCGATGCTGGTCGCTGCCGTCCGCGTCGAAAAGAACTCTGATGCTGCCCGCGATCCGCCACTTGATGTCGACGTTGAAGCGCATGAGCGTCATCTTCATCGTCTCGGACTTCGTGACCGCTGACGATCCGCTTGCCAGCCCGGAGCTCGCGCAGCTCGCGGCGCGGCACGACGTGATCGCCGTCGTCCCCGAGGATCGCTCCGAGACCGAGCTGCCTCCGGGGAGCGGATACGTCCAGCTTCGCGATCTGGAATCGGGACGACGGGTCGCGGTCGGACTCGGCAGCCAGTCCCGCGCGCGCTATGCGGCCGCGATCCGCGAGCGCCGGGAGCAGCTGGCCCGTGCGTTCTATCGGGTCCCGATGGACCACGTGTTCGTGCCGACGCAGGGGAGTCCGGTGCTGCCCATTCTGTCGCTGTTCGCGAGGAGAAAAGCGTGACGCCGCGAAGACTGGCACTTGCGTGCTTCACCCTGATGGCGGCTGCGATGCCCGCCGCGGCGGCTCCAGCGCCGGTGCACGTCCACGCATCGCTGGACCGCACGGCGATCTGGGTGGCCGATCGCGTGACCTACACGATCGACATCGTGTGCGGACCCGGCGTCGACGTGCTGCTGGACGATCTGGCAAAGGAGAAGCTGCGGCTCAACGGGCTCGAGGTTGTCGGCAGCGAAGCCACCGCGACCACGGATGCGGAGGGGGAGACGAGGCATCACCTGCGCTTCGTGCTGACCACGTATCGTGTCGACTCGCCGTCGCTCTCGATTGAGCCTCTGAGCGTTCGGTACTACGCGCACAGGCCCGGCCAGCGGCAGCAGGACGTGGCGCCGGCGGGTGAGGTGCCGGTACCGGGCGCGGTCCTGGCATTTCGGAGCACGCTGCCCGAGCAGCAGCCCGCTCTGCAGCTCCGCGACGATCGAGCCGCGGCCGGCCGACACGCCTTCTTCGCGCATGCCGGGCAGGCGGGCGGCGCGCTCGTCATCCTGGCCATCGTCCCGGCCACGTTCATCGGGGTATCAGCCATCGGTCGCCGCGCTCGCGGGACGCCGCGGCGATCCCGGCGTCAGGCGCGTCAGGACGAGCGAGCGGCGCTCGAGCGCCTGCGCACGCTCGACGTGGCAGGCGAGGAGGAGCGGCGACGCGCGTACGACGAGATCAGCGCGGCCGTACGGGCGCATCTGGCGGCGCATGCGCACGTGCCCGCGGCGGCGTTGACAGCGTCGGAACTGGACGCGGCGCTGGCGGCGAGCGGAAGCCGGACGCCGCGCGAATCGGTGGCGGCGTTTCTCGCGGCGTGCGACGAGGCGAGATACGGGCCGCCGCAGGCGCTGCCGTCGCCGCAGGCGTGCCGCGACGCGCTTGCCGAAGCGGAGCAGTTTCTGGGCGCTCGATAAAGGCATGCGATTCCTTCATCCCGAGATCGGATGGTGGGCGCTGGCCGGCTTTGCGGCCCTCGCGCTCCTGAAATGGCGAGTCCGCTGGCGTTCGGCCGCGTTCACCTTCCTGCTGCCGCCTCGATCGTTCCGCTGGCGCGCCTCCGTGCTCCGGCGCGCCCCGTTCGCGATCCTGGCGGTTGCGGCGGCCTGCTGCAGCCTCGCGCTGATGCAGCCGGTGATCCCGTACTCGCAGGCCGATCTGCAATCGCGCGGGCTCGACATCGTGCTTCTGCTGGATCTGTCGTCCAGCATGCAGGAGGACATGGGATCGTCGCAGCCGCACAAAACGCCGGGCGCCGCCCCAGGGCGTACGCGGCTCAACGCCGTCAAGGACGCCGTGCGCGCCTTCGTACGGACGCGGCGGGACGATCGCATCGGGCTGGTGGTGTTCTCGGACAATCCGTACGTGATCAGTCCGCTGACCTTCGATCACGAATACCTCCTGCACTACGTCGATCTGGTCGACGACAAGATCCTGCAGGGAGAAGGGCAGACCGCGATCGGCGACGGGCTGGCGCTGTCGGACTACGTGCTGTCGCGGCAGGCGACGCCCAATTCGCGCGGCCACCAGGTGGTGGTGCTGTTCACCGACGGCGAGAACAACCGCGGCCGCGAGCCCGTCGACGTGCTGACGGAGGCCAGGCGGGCCGACATTCGCGTGCACATGATCGGCGTCGATCTCGAGGCGCAGGTCAAGGAGAAGCCAGGCGTCCAGATGCTCGTGCGCGCGGTGGAAGAAAGCGGCGGACGGTATTTCGACGCCAACTCCGAGCGCGACCTCCTGTCGGCTTCGCGCGCGATCGATTCGATCGAGAAGGGCCTGCTCGTCAGCCGTGTGTATGTGCGCGACGTGCCCGTCTATCAGTGGTTCGCGATTCCCTCGCTCGTGGCGCTCGCCGCCGCCCTCGCGCTCGGCGCGGTGCCCTACTTCGTCGATCAGACATGACGTGCTAGGATGCGCGGACCTTCGCGCGATGCCCCTGGACCTGCGCCCCCTCACCCTCGCCGAGCTGCTCGACCGTTCGTTCTCTACATACAAGCGCCACCTGTGGCTCTTCGTGGGCATCATGGGCGTGCCGGCGGCGGTCGGCCTGGTCCCGACCATCGTCCTGCGGCTGCTCAATACTCCGCCGCCCGCGTCGACGCCTCCGGACCAGGTCCTTGCGCACATGCTGCCGGTGCTCATTGGCTCGATGATATTCGCGCTCCTGTACATGCTGGTCTATGCGATCGCGCTGGGAGCGACGTCGATCGCGGTGGCCGATCTATATCTCGGCCGGGCGACGACCATCGGCCTGGCCTATCAGCAGGTCCGTCCGAAGGGCGGCCGACTGACGATGCTGCTCGTGTGGGGCGTGCTGCGGCTCGGGGGAGCCTGGTTCGGGCTCACCGCGGCCGCCGCTCTCGTCTCCCTCATGCTCGGGTTCATCACGAGGATCCTGGCGGCGCTTTTCTTCCCGCTGGCATTCCTTGCCTCCTTCGTGCTCGTCGGGCTGATGGCGGTGCGGTACGGCGTCGCCGTTCCGGTCGTGGTGCTCGAGGATGTCCCGGCGAGGGCCGCGCTGAGCCGGAGCGTTGAGTTGACGGAGGGAAACCTGGGGCGCGTCTTCCTGCTCATGCTGTGCGCGGCGATAATTGCCTATGCCACGGCCGCGATTCTTCAGGGACCCTTCCTCGTCGCGGCGGTGCTGTCAGGACCGGGCTCGCCGGTGTCGGCCGCACTCACGATCGCCGGCGCGATTCTCGGCGCGGTCGGCGGCATGTTCAGCGGCCCCCTCATGATCATCGGGCTCGCGATGATGTATTACGATCTGCGCATCCGCAAGGAGGCGCTCGATCTGCAGTTGCTCCTCGAGAATCTGGATGCGCCGCAGCAGAGCTGATCGGTCGTGACCGGCAGTCTCGTAATCGCCTGCTGGCTGCTGCTCGCCCCACAGTCTGCGACCGTCGCCCCCGACCGGGCTGCGGCGCGCGCGACGCTGCACGAAATCCTCTCGCAGCGTGCCTTCGCCAGCGCGCGAACGGACTCGTGGATCACGAGCCTGCGCCGGCGCTTCGAGGAGTGGCTGGTGGACCTGTGGCGCCGCAGGTTCGGCGGACGCGTCGCGGGAAGGGGCTTCGCACGCGGACTGGCCTGGATCGCGTCGATCGCGGCCGTCATCGCGCTGCTGATCTGGCTCGGTCGAATGACGCTGCGAGCGCGCGCGGAGGCGCCGCTCGCAATCGGGGCGCGAGCGCCGCAGCGGAGGGCCGGCCGCGATCTGGCGCTCGAGGCCGCGGCGCTGATCGACGCAGGCCGGACGCGTGACGCCGCGCGCGTTGCCTATCGCGCCGCCGTGCACCGACTGGAAGAAGACGGCGCCTTCAGGGTGGACGAGACGCGCACGCCCCGGGAATATCTTCGCCTGCTGCCTCCACCGCACCGCCGCCGTGCGCCGCTGGCGTCCTTGACTGCCGCCTTCGAGCGGCTGTGGTATGGATCGCGCGTCGCGTCGGAAGAGGACGGCCGCCAGATCGTCGCGCTGCTGCAGGAACTCGAATGTCTCTCACCCGATCGCGCGAACTGACATTCGTCATTCCGACGGTCGCATTCGTCGCGATCGTGTCGACGATCGGCGCGGTGCTGGCGCCTGGACCCGACAATCTTCCTCAGGGCTCGAGCTTCTCCCACGGTCCGTCGGGATCCGCCGCCGCATATCTCACTCTGCAGAGAATCGGCTATGCGATCCGGCGTTCGTACGAACCGGTATCAGCCATGTCGGGACCGCTCGAGGGAGCGCTGCTCGTGATCGCGAATCCTGCCGAGGCAGCCTCGACCCAGGATCGGCGCGCAGTGCAGGCGTTTATGGCGGCCGGCGGCACTGTGCTCGCGACCGGTTGTGTGGCAGCGACATTTCTGTCCAGCGCGGCTAAGGGAGAGGGCGACCCGTTTCCAAAGCTGCACACCTATGCGGCGCGCGTGCGGACGCCGCTGTCGGATGGCGCGCCGTCGATCACGATGACATCCGGTTGTGAATCGCCAGCGCTCGGCGCGGCCTATACGCCGCTTTACGCGGACGGCCGCGACCGTGCCGTTCTCTTTGCGCGTATTGGCAAGGGGCTCGCCGTCTGGTGGTCGGGGAACACGCCCATCGAAAACGGATCGATCGAGACACCGGGGCACCTCGAGCTTCTCCTGAATCTCGTCGGACCCCCGGGCCGCCTCGTCGTCTGGGACGAGTTCTACCACGGACAACGCCGCTCGCTGTGGTCGTACATGTCGCGGACGCCGTTGCCCTGGGCGCTCGTCCAGGTGGCGCTGATCGCGATGGCGGCCGGAGCGACAGTCGTCCGGCGACGGCTGCCGATCCGTCAACCGCTGGTCGAGGCGCGGACGGCGCCGCTCGAGTTCGTGGAAACGATGGCCGCGTTGTATGCCCGATCCCCGTCGGCCGCGGCGGCGGTAACGCTGGCGCGGGCGCGGCTGCGCCGGCTGGTCGTCGAGGCGACAGGGCTGACCCCGGACGTGACCGATGCGCGGCTCTCCGCCGCCGCGTCGCCGCGCGCCCACATCCCGGCGGACGATCTCCGGCAGTTGCTCGAGGCTGCCGATCGCGCTGGAGCCGACCCCCGCACGTCCGCGGAGATCGCGCTGCCGCTCGTCCAGCGGCTGCAGACCGTGGCGATGGCGCTCCATGGAGGCTGACCGCATGCCGAAGCCGCTCTCGGAACTCGCGCGCAACGCGCGCGTCGAGCTGGGCAAGGCGATCGTCGGGCACACCGACGCGCTCGAGAGCCTGTTCCTGACGATCGTCTGCGGCGGCCACGCGCTGATCGAAGGCGTGCCTGGCCTCGGCAAAACGCTCGCCGTGCGCTCGCTGGCGCGCATTCTTCGCGTCGGTTTCCGGCGAGTGCAGTGCACGCCCGACCTGATGCCCGCCGACGTGACCGGCTCGAACGTGCTGAACATGGCGTCCAGCGACTTCCGGCTGCACCAGGGGCCGATCTTCACGGACCTGCTGCTCGTCGACGAGATCAACCGGATGCCGCCGCGGACGCAGGCGGCGCTGCTCGAGGCGATGGAGGAGCGCCAGGTGACGATCGACGGCACCGCCCATCCCCTCTCACCGCTTTTCACCGTCGTCGCCACTCAGAATCCGGTCGAGTTCGAAGGCACGTATCCGCTGCCGGAAGCCGAGCTCGATCGGTTCGCCGTCAAGATCCGGATCGGCTATCCGGAAGAAGACGACGAGCGGTCGATACTTGCGCGGCATCACGCGGGTCTCGATGCCAATCCGGACGCCGGGATCGATGCGGGATCGATCAGGCCGGACGATCTCGCGGCGGCGCGGGAAGAGGCGTCGCGTGTGCGCGTGGAGCCCGCGCTGCTCGGCTACATCGCCGCCCTCGCGCGGCGGACGCGCGACTGGCCGGCCATTGCGCTCGGCGCGAGCCCGCGCGCGGCCGTCCATCTGATGCAGATCGCGAAGGCGGTCGCGGCGACCGAGGGCCGCGACTACCTCCTGCCCGACGATGTGAAACGGATGGCGCCGGCGGTGCTGCGCCATCGGCTCATCGTCCGCGCCGAGGCGGATCTCGAGGGTGTCACGTCGGATCAGGTGATCGCGGACGTGCTTGCCAGCGTCCCCGTGCCGAAATGACGGCGGGCCTGCTCGTGCCGGCTGCGGTTTCGGCGCGGGCGGTGCCCGGCCGCCGTTGGCCGTGGGCGTTCACCCCGCGCAGCCTGTGGCTCCTGCTGCTCGGCATCCTTCTCGTGCTGCCGCTCTGGCTCGATCGGCGGCTTCTGATCGTGATGGCGGCGTGGGACGCCGCGGTCCTGGCGGCATGGATCGTCGATCTTCGGCGGCTCCCGGTGCCAGGCGCTCTATCGATACGCCGCTCCTGGACCGCGCCCCCGGCGCTCGCCGTGCGTCAGCTCGTGCATCTCGAGCTGACGAACGACGGCGACGCACCGATTGCCGCGTGGCTGACGGACCTGGCGCCTCCCCTCCTGCGGCCGGTGCCGTGCGAGCTGTCGGCGCGCGTGGCGGCGCGAGACACCTCGCGAGTGGAGTACGACGTGACGCCGTCGGCTCGAGGCGACCTGGAGATGGGCATCGTCGCGGTCCGCTATCGCGGCACGCTCGGTCTCGCGGAGCGGTGGGCGATCGCGCCCGTCGGTCAGCCCGTGCGCGTCTATCCGGACGTCACCGAAGCGGCGCGCGAGACGCTCGCGCTCATTCGCGCGCGCCAGATCGCCGTCGAGAAGCGGCGTGCACGCGCGTTCGGGCTCGGCCGCGATTTCGAGAGCCTGCGCGAGTTTCAGGAGGGCGACGAGATGCGCGACGTCTGCTGGACGGCAACGGCGCGGCGCGGGCGGCTCGTGACGCGGACCTATCAGCCGGAGCGGAGCCAGACGGTCTGGATTGTCGTCGACGCCGGCCGGCTGATGCGCGCGCGCGAAGGCGTGCACACCCGGCTCGATCGAGCGGTCAACGCCGCGTTCGCTCTCGCGCGGGTGGCGTCCGGCGCCGGCGATCGCGTCGGCCTGCTCGCCTACGGACGCGCCGCGCAGCAGCGCGTGGCGCCTGCGCGCGGCGCGCCGCATCTACGGCGGATCCTGGAAGCGCTCGCGACGGTTCGGGGGGACGCCGCCGAAGCCGATCACGTTCGCGCGGCCGGCGCCATCATGATCGCGCAGAAGCGCCGCGCGCTCGTTGTCTGGCTCACCGACGTCGCGGAGACCGCGGCCGTACCGGAAGTGATCGAGAGCGCGGCCCGCATGGTGCCCAGGCACGTCCTGCTGTTTGCCGTCAGCCGGCCGACGGAGCTGGCGCGCCTCGCCGGCCGCATTCCCGCGGACGCGCGCGATCTTTACCGGGTCATGGCGGCGCAGGAGATGGTCGAGCGCCGCGTCCGGCTGCTGGGCGATCTCCGGCAGCGCGGCGCGCTCGCCGTGGAAGTTCCGTCCGCGGAGCTGACGAGCGTCGTCGTGGACCGGTATCTCGGCGTCAAGGAGCGGAATCTTCTGTGACGGGCCGACCGACCAGAGTGACGTAGGCCGCCAGCAGGATGAAAAGCGACATGGCGATCGTGAATTTCGTGGCGACCGGGCCGTCGGACGGCGAGATGAATCCTTCGATCACGCCGGCGACGATTAGCATCGGAATCACGCCGAGGAACAGGCGGACCGCCAGCGCGGCCGATTCGGTCAGCGAGTCGCGCCTCGGCAGCATGCCCGGGGCGAGCAGCCCTTTCGCAAGCAGCAGTCCGGCGCCGCCGGCGATGAAGATGGCCGGCAGCTCCAGGACGCCGTGCGGCGCGACGAAGCTCCACAGCGACAGGCTCATGCCCGCCCGATGGCACGCGACGGCCACGACGCCGATCAACAGGCCGTTGAAAACCATCATGTAGATCGTTCCGAGGCCCGCGAGGATCCCGCCCGCGAAAGCCGCGAAGGCCACCGACAGGTTGTTGGTCATGATCGCGCTCGAGGCGACCGGCTTGATGCTGACGATGGAGTGCGTCCACATGCGGCCGGTTTCGATGGTGTCCATCATGGGACCGCCGAGTATCAGCCGCTGGAATCCCGGATCCGACGCCGCCATGGCGCCGCCGGCAAGCATGCCGGCCAAGAAGAGCGCGAACGCCGCGAGCGTGAAGGGGAACGTGCGCCGGAACACGGCCGGGAACACACGGAGGTAGAAGTGCGCAATGCCGCGCGCGCGCGGCGCGTCTCCGGAATAAATCAGGTTGTGCGCGCGGCCCAGGAGCGTGTTGAGGTACCTCGCGAGCGGCGCGCTGGCAGGATCGTCGCGCGCGACGGACAGGTCCGCTGCCGTCTGACGATACAATAACGCCAGCGTGCGCAACTCGGCGTGGGACAGCGCGGCGACGCCGCGCCGCGCGCACGCGTTCACCAGCGTCTCGAGCTCGTGCCAGTAGGGCTTCCGTCTCTCGATCCAGCGCGCGGAGACACCGAGTGCCGGCACCTGAAAATCTTATCATCGACACTCCCGAGCAAATCTCGCTCGAGTTTCCGTTCGCCGGCGTCGGCAGCCGCTTTCTCGCGCTCGCCTTCGATACGCTGCTGCAGGCTGTTGTGACGGTCGTCCTGATCGTGATCCTGCTGATCGCGGGCACGATCGTGCCAGCGTCGTTCACGTCGGCCAGCCCGTGGCTGATGGCCGGGCTCCTCGTCGGATGGTTCATCGTGTACGCCGGATACTTCGCGCTGTTCGAATCGATGTGGACGGGACAGACACCGGGCAAGCGCCTCGTGGGGCTGCGCGTGATCGACGTCTCCGGGCGGCCGCTGTCGGTGTATTCCGCGATCCTCCGCAACGTGATCCGCATCATCGACCAGGTGCCGGGTATCTACGCGGTGGGGATCCTGAGCGTGCTGATCACGCGGCGGCAGCAGCGGCTCGGGGATCTCGCGGCGGGGACCGTGGTCGTGCACGAGCGCAGCGAGGTCCTGTCGCCCTCGCTCGGCGCGTCCCCGGCGGGCGCCCGGCACGGCGCGCACAAGCTGGGGCCCGCGGACATCATCCTGATCGAGGGCTTTCTGCGGCGGCGCCACGAGCTCGATTCCTGGGTACGCCTGCGGACCGCGAGGCGGATTGTCGAACGGATGACTGCGAAGCTGCAGATCGGGGCGGGCGAGGACGAAGAGCGGCTGCTCGAGGAACTCGCAGCGGAGTACCGATCCGTCGATCGCTACCGCTAGAGGCGCTCAGCGGCCATCCGGCGTGCGATAGGCTTGTCCGCCTTTCATGACGAACACCACCTTGCGGAGCGCCGTGATGTCGCTGAGCGGGTCGCCCTCGACCGCCACGAGGTCGGCTGCCAGGCCCGGCGCGATCGCGCCGATCGTGTCCTTCATGCCCAGCGACTCGGCGGAGAGCGACGTGAGCGAGACGATCGCGTCCATCGGCTTCTGTCCGCCGCTTTTCACGCGGACGATAGCCTCCTCGATGTTGCGTCCGTGAGCGCCGGCCACGGCGTCCGTACCGTAGACAATCTTGAGCTTCGGCGTGGCGAGCGCTTTCTTGAACATCTCGTAGTTGAGCGGGATGGCCTTCTCCATGGCCGCGAACCCCTCGTCGGTGTAATTGCCGATGCCGAGATACTGCGCCTTGTGCTCGATGTAGTTCTGCAGCACGAGGCCGATGTTCGGATCGAAGTACACGCCGCGGTCGGCCATGAGCTTCATGACGTCTTCGTTGGCGAACACGCCGTGCTCGATCTGTTTGCAGCCGCCGAGCACCGACGCCCTGATCGATTCGGCGCTGTGCGCGTGGACCATCGAGCGGATGCCGAGGGCATTGGCTTCACCGCAGATCGCGGCCATCTGCTCGTCGCTCATCGTCTGCTTGCCGCCGTCCCGGATGCTGGCCGACGCGAAGATCTTGATGAGGTCGGCACCAGCGGCCTTCGCGTCGCGGACGTCCTGGCGGAGCTGATCGGGCGTCGCGCGCGTGTTCGTGATCTGGCGGACCGACGTCAGAATCCGCGGGCCCGGCAGGCGCTCGTCATCCAGCTTCTTGCGCAGCGCCAGGTCGGCGGCTTCCCCCACGCTTTGGACCGTCGTGAACCCGTTCATCACGGTTGCACGCGCGTTCTCGACGCCGGCGGCGAGCCGGACCTCCGGCGTGTCGCGCTGCACGAACCGGCCGTCCGGACCGAAATGCCACAGGATGTGGACGTGAACGTCGATGAATCCGGGCAGCAGCGTGTATCTCGACAGGTCGTACGTCACCGGGCCGCTCGGTTTGGCGACGTTCACGATCTTGCCGCCGTCCACGCGGACGACGACGTTCTGCTGCGATCCGCCCCGGCCGTCGATCAGCCGGCCCACGCGGATAGTCACGGGCTGGGATGTCTGAATCGCGGCGGCGGCGATTGACGAACAGGCAAACAGGATGAGGACTCGCATCATGGCGCCGCTATCCTATCAGGACGCGCGGGCCGCTGTGTCGCGGACGCGCCGGACATCCCGAGTCGAAGCGAGCTTCGTGCCGGCGGCCAATCGCCGCAGACCCCACCATTCGGGCAGGCAGAGGACCGAAGCCTCCTACTACGCCGTCTCGAGGACGCGCTGAATCGCGAAGACGAGGCGCTCGAATTCGGCGCGCTCTGCGGCAAGCCGCTTCTTGCCGGCGGCCGTCAGCGTGTAGTAGCGCGCGCGGCGATTGTTTTCCGACGCGCCCCACTCGCCCTTGACCCAGCCGTTGAGGAGCAGCCGCTGCAACGCCGGATAGAGCGAGCTCTCGCCGACCTGCAGCACGTCCTGCGACACTACCTTCAACCGCTCGGCGATCCCGTAGCCGTGCAGCGCTCCGGCGACGAGCGCTCGGAGGATTAGCAGATCGAGCGTGCCAGGGAGGAGGTCGGGTGGTTGGTTGGTCAATGCCATAAAGGGCTCAGGGCTCAGCTCTCATTCGGTGCGGAGGGCGATCAGCGGATCGACGCGCGTGGCCTGGCGCGCGGGCGCCAGACCGGCGAGGGTCGCGACGGCGATCAGAACCGCGCAGGCGGCCCCGAGCGCAACGGGGTTCGTCGTGCTGACTTCGTACAGCAATCCGCCGTGCTTTCCGGGAACGAGATACAAGGCGCTCCCGAGTAGCTTCGCGAGCGCGGCCACAGCGAGCGCGCCCAACACGCATCCGGCAATGCCGATCCGGACCGACTCGCGCAGCGCCTCGGCAAAGATGGCGTACGGGCGCGCGCCGAGCGCGATGCGCACGCCGAATTCGCGCGTCCGCTCCGCGATCGCGCACGCCATGGAACCGTAGATCCCGACGCCGGCAAGGACGACGGCGAGGGTCGCAAACAGCGCGATCAAGGCGAGGTTGAATCGTGCCCCCTGCAGGGTTGCTGCCAGGCGTTCGGTGAAGAACGTTACGGACGTGACAGGCAGCGACGCATCGACTTGCGCGGCGGCGCCCTTCAGGGGATCCACGACGCGCGCGGGCGGGATTGCGGTCGCAGCGATCAACTCGAGATCCGACGCAGGCGCCTGCGCGAACGGCAGATAGAGATCGGAGAAGTCCACCTCGCTTATCGAGAAGTTCTTCACGTTGGCCACGACGCCGACGATGGTGACCAGGCCGGCCCTGCCGCTCCAGGAGCGCGATCCGCGCGGCGTGATTTCCAGCGTCTTGCCAATGACGCGTTCGCCCGGGAACAGCGCGCGTGCGAGACGCTCGTTGACGATGGCGACCCGCGGCGCGCCAGAACCATCACCGGCGCCGAATTCGCGCCCGTCGACCAGACGCATGCCGAGCGTACGGAAGTACGTGGGACTTGTGCTGAAGATGAGCGCGATGGGCTCGGCGCCGGGCGCAGGTCGTGGACGGTCCGGGACGACGACATAGACGGCGGGGCCGCCGTTCGCGAGCGGCGAGCTGCTGCCGAGCGCGACATTGCGCACGCCCGGGACGCCGCGCGCTTGCTCGAGTAAGCGATCGCCGAACGCGACGATCTGCTGGTCCGCGGCATAGCGCGCCGGCGGCAACGTCATCCGCACGAGGACGCGATCGCGCGGATCGAAGCCGATCGGGGTGTGACTCAGGCGCGCGAAGCTCAGGACGAACAGTCCCGCGCCCGCGAGCAGCACGAGCGTCGTTGTCACCTGCGCAACCAGCAGCATCGTCCGCACGACACGCTGCCGCGGTGAGCGGCCGGCGGTTCTGGTTCCGTGGCCCAGCGCCCCGCTCAGTTCCACGCGTCGCGCGAAAATGAGGGGCGAGATCGCAAGCGCCATCGTCGTCGCGAGTGACAGTGCCACGACGAAGGCGCCCACCCGCAGATCGATTGCGATGTGACCGCCGCGCTCGAGCAGGTCCGCCGGCACCGCCGCCGTAAACGCGCGGACCAGCCATAACGTGCCCAGTCCGCCGAGTGCGGCACCAGGGACTGCCAGTACGGCGCCCTCCACCAGGAGCTGGCGCACGAGCGCGCCACTGCCGCCCCCGAGCGCGGCACGTATGGCGAACTCCCGCTGACGCCGAAGGGCTCGCGCGAGGAGCAGGCCTGCGACATTCAGACAGCTGAGGAGCATCACGAGTGCGGCGGCAGCCAGGAAGAAATACAGCTGCCGCCAATTGAACCCGGTGAAGTACTGCCGCAGATCGTACAGGCGGACGACCTGATTCTCGCGATCCTTTGGGAACGCCGTCGCGATCCGTGACTGGATCGTCTGAAGCTCGGCCTCTGCCTGGGCAACCGTCACGCCAGGGCGCATGCGCCCGTACGTGTCGAGCGTAAACGCTTGGCGATCCGCAAAGGGAGGGCTCGAGCGATCGATCGTGACGAAGAAATCCGGCGCGGAGATGAACTCGAGGCGGATATTGGCCAGCACGCCGACGATTGCGTACGGCCGGCCGTCGAGCATCACGGTCCGGCCGACGATCGTGCGATCGGCGTCGAAGAGGCGGTGCCAGGCGGCGTCGCTGACAATCGCCGCAGGCGCGCGGTCGTCTTCCGCGGCAAATCCGCGTCCAAGGGGCGGCGACACTCGCAGCACCTTGAAGAAGTTCGCCGTCACCGGGCGGACCCTCACCGATTCCGGCCTGGTCCCGGAGAGGACGCGACGGCCGCCGGACTCTATGCCGGCGTATTCGGCGAGGCGCGCCTGGGAGTTCCAGTCTCTGAGATCGGGCATCGAGATCAGGTCGAAGCGCGCGCCAGGCCGGCCGAGCTCGGTCGCCACGAGCTGCCGAGCGTCCGGGAAGGGAAGCGGCCGCCACAACTCGGCATCGACGACGGAGAACACCGTCACCGTCGTGACACAGCCGAGCGCCAGTGTCAGGATGGCGGCGATCGCAAACGTCCGTTCGCGCTCGAGCGCGCGAACGCCATAGACCGCGTCACGGCAGATCCGCTCGATCTGCGCGAGGATCCAGACCTCGCGCGCGTCTTCCCGCGCGAGGGTGATGTTGCCCATCGCCCTGCGGCTCCGCGCGGCCGCCTCTTCGCGCGATAGGCCGTCAGCTTCGAGCGCCGCCTGGATGCGCGCACGGTGGTCTTCGATCTCGGCGGCCAGGTCGTCGGCGCCGCGCCCCGACGTCAACCAGCCCATCACGCGCCTCAAGATCGTTATTCCCATCGACAGACGATGGGAATCATGCGGCACGGGTTGGCCGCCCGTCAAGCCCCCTCGTGCGTCGAGGGGCCGCCCGGGAGAACGCCGTCTACTCGTGCCGCAGCGCCAGGAGGGGATCGAGACGCGCGGCGCGGCGGGCTGGCAGATAGCCGGCCGCCAGCGCCACGGCGAGCGTCAGCAGCGTCACGGCCGCGAGGGTGAGTGGATCGGCGGCCCCGACGCCGAAAAGCAGATGCGAGAATCCTCGCGTTGACGCCACGGCGAGCGGGATGCCGGCCGCCACGCCCAGCCCCGCGATCGCCGCCGACTCCCGGAGTACCATTGCGAGCATCGCGGCCGGCCGCGCGCCGAGCGAGAGCCGGATGCCAAGCTCTCTCGTTCGCCGCGCCACCGCCTGCGACATCGTCCCGTACAAGCCGAGCGCCACCAGCGCGAGAGCCAGCGCGCCGCACGTGCCCAGCAGCGCGGCGGTCGAGCGCTGCGGCGCGATCGAGTCGTCCAGATCGGCGGTCAGCGGCTCGAGATTGAGCAGCGCGAGCTGCGGCTCGACGCGGCCTACCGCCAGTCTCACGGCCCGCGCCGACGCCGACGCGTCGTTGCGCGTCCGGACGAAGAGATCCGCCTGTCCGAGGTTTTCATCGCTCGCGAGGGTGTAAGGGACGAACAGCGACGGCATGGCCTGCCGCTGACGGTACGACGGATTGATCGCCGGCACGACGCCGACGATGGTCAGAGGCCCGAGGCCTTCGCTGAATTCATGAGGTACGACGCGGCCGACCGCCCGCTCTGCGGGGTACCAGCGGGCGGCTGCAGTCTCGTTGATGATCGCGACGTGCGCTCGCGAGGCGACCTCGATCTCGGTCAAATCACGCCCCTGCCTCACCGGCACCCCCAGGGTTCCAAAGAGGTTTGGCGAAACGTAGTTCACGCCGGCATGAGAGAGCGCGTATCTCGCCAGCGCGGCCGATTCGACTCCCGGCGTCGCCTCGAGCGCCCGGACCAGCGTTCGATACAGTTCGTTTTCATGAGGACGGTCGTACCGCAACAGCGCCGGATACATGCCGGCCTCGAGAACGTGATCGGCGTTGACGCCGGGATCGACGCGCCGCAGATTGCCGAGGCTTCGGACGAGCAGTCCCGTCGAAACCAGAAGAGCGATCGACAGGGCCACCTGCACGACCAGTAGTGACGTTCCGGCTGGATGGCGCCGGCCCTTCGCGGCTCGATTCGGCTCGGCGCCTTTGAGCATCGCGCTGACGTCGATCCGGCGCGCCGCGAGGGCCGGAGCGATGCCAAACAGCAGGCCGCTCAGGACGCTGACGCCGCTGGCGAAGGCGAGCGTACTGGCATCGCGCCAGGGATCGAACGTCAGATCGGGAAGTGGAAGCGCATGGAGCAGCAGGCTTGCGGTCGACCTTGCGACCGCCAGCGCAGCCACGCCGCCAAGCACGGCGAGCAACACGCTTTCGGTCAGGAGCTGACGGATCAGCCGCGCGCCTCCCGCGCCGATCGAGACGCGGACGGCCATCTCCTTCCGGCGCGCCGCGCCGCGCGCCAGCAGCAGCGTCGCGACGTTCACGCACGCGAGGACGAGCACGAGCGCGACGATCGCGGCGACCGTGACGACTTGCCGCCGGTCGTTCGGTCCGAGCATGCCACCAAGCTCACCGTGCACGCCCGGGCTCAGGCCGATACGTCCACGTTTCTCGTCGAGCTCGGCCGCGTCACGATCGCTCGCAACGATGCGGCGGTAGATCGCGTCGAGATCCCCGGACGCCTGCTCGAGCGTCACGCCGCGGCGCAGCCGTCCTGCCAGTTCGAAGGTCCTATGATCGTGAAGCGCCAGCGACGCGTGCGCGGACAGCGGCACGGTAATGTCGGCCGATTGGCCGCTGACCCGCCGACCGTGGAAGCTCGCCGGCGTCACGCCGACGATCGTGAACGGCATCCCGCCAAGCTCAATCGCGCGTCCCACAACGGCCGGGTCGCTGCCGAACCGCCGGCGCCAGTACTCGTTGCTGATCACGAGGACGCCTGGGCTGCCCGGTCGATCGTCCGAAGGCAGCAGCACGCGGCCCATTGCGGCGGCCGTGCGCATCACCTGAAAGTAGCCGCCAGACACGAAGTCGCCGAGCACCATTTCCGGCTGGCCGTCGATCGTCGCGCTGATGCGGCTGTCGTCGTACGCGGCGAGGGCGTCGAGCGTGCGGCTGTTGTCGCGCAGCGCCTCGAACGTCCGCGGCGTGAAGTCGCGCGTGCTGACACCCGACGGTGTCGTCTCCGTGCAGAAGACGAGGCGCTCGGGGTCGGCAACCGGCATCGTTCGAAACATCGCGCCGTCGATGAGACCGTAGACGGCGGTATTCGCGCCGATTCCGAGCGCCATCGTCGCCACCGCCACCAGTGTCGCGATCGGCGACCGCCGCAGCAGGCGCGCGCCGATGCGGACGTCCTGCCAGACGCTCTCGAGGCAGGGCGCGATCCAGACCCCGCGCGCGTCCTCACGGGCGAGCGTGGCGTTGCCGAACGCCTTCGCGCCGCTCATCGCGCGATGAAACTCCATCTCTTCGCGCAGATCGGCGAGGTGCCGGCGCCCGCGTAGCCAGTAGGCCGCGCGACGAAGCAGCCGAATCAGGATCGTTCCCATCGCCAGACGATGGGAAGCATGGATCGGTTGGACGCGTGCTGTCAACTCCCATCGCCTGACGATGGAAAGAGTCGCGCCACTCGACGCTGGGCGATCGCCCGTTTGTCGAGATCCGGGTAGTCAGCGCGTTCCGCGGCTCACGCCGCGCGCGAGAGCGCGCGATAGGCGAGCGGCACGAGGTAGAGCGTCACGAAGGTCGACAGCGTCAGCCCCCCGATCACCGCGAGCGCCAGCGGACGCTGCAGCTCCGCGCCCGCGCCGAGGCCCAGCGCCAGCGGCAGCAGCCCGAACAGCGTGCACAGCGTGGTCATGAGGATCGGCCGCAGCCGCACGCGCCCGGCCTGCTCGAGCGCGTCGGTCAGCGAGCGGCCCTCGTCGACGAGCCGGTGCGCGTAGTCGATCAGCACGATCCCGTTCTTCACGACCAGGCCGACGAGCAGGATCAGGCCCATCGCGGACGACACGTTGAGGTCGGTGCCGGTCAGCAGCAGCAGCGCGAAGGCGCCGGCGAGCGAGAGGGGCGCCGCGAGCAGAATGAGGACCGCGGGCAGGAAACGGCGGAACTGCACGACTAGCACGATGAACACCAGCGCCGCGGCGATGGCGAACACCGTCAGCAGCTCGCGAAACGACTGCTGCTGCGACGCGTACTGCCCGCCGACGTCCGTCGTGTAGCCGACGGGCAGCTTGAGGCTTCCGAGTTTCGTGCGGATTTCGCCCACGGCGCTGCCAAGATCGCGGCCTTCCAGCCGCCCGGTCACCAGCGCCATCTGCCGGAGGTTTTCGCGCTCGCGGACGATTTCCCCTTCGGTCGTCGTGGAATGCGCCAGGGCGCCCAGCGGCGCCGATCGTCCGTCGGCGGATCGGATCGGCGTCTGGGCCATGCGCTCCGGATCGAGGCGGTACTCGTCCGGATATCGCACGCGGACGGGAATCGTCCGATCCGACAGCCGGAGCTCGGTCTTCACGTCTCCCAGCCACGCGTCCGAGAGCTGCTCGGCCGCCTGCGTCGTATTCAGCCCGAGGCGGCCGATCGCCGCCTGATCGAACTCCCACGTCGTTTCCGGATTGCCGCGCTGCACGCCGACGATGTCGACCACGCCCTTGACGTCGCCGAGGAGCTTCTCGATCTGCTCGGAGAGGTCGGCCAGCGTTTCGGGATCGTCGCCGAAAACCTTGACCTCGACAGGCGTCGGCGCTCCTTCGAGGTCTCCGATCATGTCCTGCAGCAGCTCGACGAATTCGATCTCGAGCTGCGGCGCGGTCTCCGCGAGCTTCTCGCGCAGATCCGTGATGATGCTCTCGGCGTCGCGGCGCTGGCCCCGCGGCTTCAGCCGCACCAGGATGTCTCCTTTGGTCTGCTGGGTGGCGAAGAGCCCGAGCTCCGACCCGGTGCGTCGCGTGAAGGCCGCGATGTCGGGGGTCTTCTGCAGAACGGCCTCGACCCGCTGTGCGATCCGGTTGGTTTCCTCGAGCGCGGTGCCCGCCGGCGAGCGGTAGTCGATGACGAAGCCCCCCTCGTCCGCTTCCGGCAGGAACCCCGTTCCGATCCGCATGAACAGCAGGCCGCCGCCCGCGGCCAGCGCCAGCGCGATGACAATCCCGACGAGCGGCCTCCGCATCGTCGAATCGAGCGTGCGCGAGTAGAAGCGCTCGAGCGGCGCGTGGTGGTGCTCGGCGACCGCCTGACGCTCGCGCCGCTTCGCGGCGAATTGGGCGAGCAGCGGAATCAGCGTCAGCGCCTGGACCAGCGAGATCAGCACGGCCGCGGCGAGCGTGATCGAGAGCGCCTTGAAGAACTGGCCGACGACGCCCGACAGCATCCCGAGCGGCACGAAAACGACGACGGTCGTGAGCGTCGACCCGATGACGGGCGCCATGATCTCTCGCATCGCGAGCTGCACCGAGGCAGCCGCCGGTTCCCCCGCGTCGAGATGGCGATAGATGTTCTCGACGACGACCACGGCGTCGTCGATGACCAGGCCGATTGCGACCGCCAGGCCGCCCATCGACATCACATTGATCGTCTCCCCCAGCCAGCTCATGACGAGGAACGTGGTCATGACCGTGAGGGGAAGCGTGACCGACGCGACGATCGTGAGGCGCCAGTCGCGAAGGAAGACGAGCAGGACGATGACGGCGAGGACGCCGCCAATCAGGATCGCGTCGCGGACATTGACGATCGCGGTCGCGACGAATTCGGCGAGGTCGTACGTCTTGTTCAGCTTCAGGCCGGTGGGGAGCGATTTCGCGAGATCCGCGAGCGCGGATTCCACGCCCGCGCGGACATCGAGGATGTTCGCGCCGACCTGCTGCGAGATGCTGATGTTCGCCGCGACGTGGCCATCGCCGCTGATGAGCGACGTTCGATCCGGAGCGCCGGGCTGCACCGTGGCGATGTCGGCCACCCGGATGGTCGCGGCGCCCTTGACGACGACCGGCGTCGCGGGAATGTCCTCGAGCCGCTTCCAGATTCCCGAGGCCAGCACCAGGTGCTGCAGGCCGCTGGCCGTATACCGCCCGACGGGCTGCAGCGAATTCGCCGCCTGCAGCGCGTCGGCGACATTGCCAATCGTGAGCCCCGTCGCGGTCAGCCGCGCCGGGTCCGCGATCACCTCGATCTCGCGGCGGTCGGTCGACAGAACTTCGACGTTGCCGACGCCGGGGACGCGCGACAGCGCCGGCCGCATGACGTAGAACGCGTAGTCGTACAGGTCCGCCGACGGGAGGCCGCCGCCGCTGACGTTCACGCTGAGGAAGGGAAAGGCCGCGGGGGTGAGCCGCTCGATCGTGAGATCGAGATCCGCCGGCAGCGACGTGCGGATTTCGCCGATCCGTCCCTGCGCCTGCTGCAGGGCGAGCACCATGTCCGTCGCGGGATCGAACTGGCCGGAGATTTCGGTCGCGCCGCGGAACGTCGTCGATCGGACGCGGCGGATGCCCGGCACTTCGAGCAGCGCCTGCTCGATCGGCCGCGTCACGGTCAGCATCATCGTCTGGGCCGGCAGCGTGCCGCTGTGGCCGATGACGATGACGCGCGGGAAGACGAGCGGAGGATAGATGTCGCTCGGCAGGCTGAAAGCGCTGATCAGCCCCGCAGCTGCGAGGATGAGAGTGATCGTGACGATCGCCCGGCCGTAGCGGTCGACGAGCGCGGCGAGACTCATTTGGCCTGAACGATATCCGCGCCGTCGGGCAGCCCCTGCTGGCCCTGGACGATGACGGCCTCGCCGGCCTTGACGCCGCCGGTGAGCTCCGCCGTCTTCGCGTTGGTGAGGCCGACCGTGACCTTGCGCTTGTGCGCCTTCTTGTCGTCGCCCGCGATCATCACAAACGTGTTTTCGTCCTCGTGAATGACCGCTTCGACGGGCACGGCGAGCGCGTTCGGATGCTGCTCGGCGATGATTTCCACCCGCACCGGCGTGCCCGCGGCCAGCCGTGTTGGCGCGTCGAACGACAGACGCACGTCGGCCGAGATGCCGGTCGGCTCGACCGCGGCCGGCCGCGACAGGACCTTCCCGCGCTCGGGCTCGTCGGCGCCCGGCACGAGGATCCTCGCGGCCTTGCCGACCTGGACGCGCGGAAGGTCGGGGATCGGCACCGCGGCGACGACCTGCAGCCGCGCCGGATCGATGATTCGCAGGACGACGTCAGCCGACGTCGCCTCGACCATGTCGCCGGGATTGTGTCCGCGCTTGGCGACGATGCCGGGGAAGCGCGCCCGCACGATCGTTCGAGACTCGACCACGTTGGCGTTCTGCAGCGCGGCGCGCGCCTGCGCCAGCGCGGCCTGCGCCTCATTCAGATCGCGGCGCGCGTCCTCGAGCTCCTTCTGCGCCGCCACGCCGTGGTCGACCAGCGTGGTGAGGCGCGTCAGGTTTGCCTGTGCGTTGTCGACGCGCGCCTGCGCCGCCTGCTCGCCCGCGCGCTGCGTGGCGACGTCGGTCGCCATCGAGGGAATCTCGAAGCGGACCAGGAGATCGCCGGGCTTCACGCGATCGCCTTCCGCCTTCGGCATCTCCACGATGCGCGCGTGCTCGGGAGCCGTGATCGTCCAGTCCGCGCCGGGCGCCGCGTTCACGGTGCCGCTGGCCGCGACGATGCCCTCGACCGTCTGCGGTGCGAGCGTGAGCGTGGTCACCGCCGCCGCGGCCTTCGATTCGACTTCCTCGACGGCGGGTTTCGAGCAGCCAGCCAGCCCGGCCGCGCACACCAGGCCCAGCACGACAACCGGCGGCCGCTGCGCTCTCTTCACTCCGTTGCCTCCCTCAATTCACCAATCCACCAACCCGCCAATTCACCAATTCATCTGAGCGCCGTGCCCATCGCCCGCTCGAGGTCTGCGAGCGCGAGCTGATAATCCAGTCCGGCCTGCAGCGCGCGCTGACGGATGTCGCGCGCCGTCTGCACAGCCTGCAGGAAGGCCGGCAGCCCCGTTTGTCCGGCGCGATACGACTCCTCGGCCATCTGTTCGACCTGGACCGATGCCGGCAGGATTTCGGCCTGATAGCGATCGAAGGTCTGGCGCGCAGCGGTGGCGCGCGCGAGCGCGGCGGCGACGCCGCCGCTGATCTGCGCGATCCGCGCGTCCCGATCCGCGACGGCGCGTGCGACGGTCGCCTCCGCCACGGCGACGTCGGGCCGCCCCGTCGTGAACACCGGCAGCGCGACCGACGCGCCGGCGCGCCAGCCGTACATGAACTCCGGCGGGGAATCGTAGGTGAGGGCGGCGGAGACCGACGGGTCCGGCCGGCGCATGGCCTTTGCCAGGGCGAGCCGCGCGCGGGCCTCGTCGATTTGCTTCTGGAGCACCTGGAGCTCCGCGTTGGCGGCGAGCGTCTGCTCGGTGACCGCGGCCTCGGTCGGCAGCGGACCCGCGTCGAGGGCATCGCCGAGCGCCGGCGCGGCGTCGGACGGATAGGCGAGCAGCGCATTGAGATCGGCGCGGGCGGCCCGCAGTTCTCCCTGCGCCGCGGTGACGTCGTTCTGCGCCTGCGCCAGCGTCAGGCTCGCCTGGAGCGCCTCGAGCCGCGGCGCCGCGCCGGTCTGGAACCGTTCCTGCGCGGCGTCGCGCGCGCGTGTCGCGATCCCCACCAGCTCCTGCGTGATTGCCACGCGCCGCCCGGCCGCGACCGCCTGGTAATAGGCGCGGCGCACGTCGGCGCGCACGTCGGCCGCCACCCGCGCCGTCTCCGCTTCGGTAACCGCGAGCGTGGCGTTGGCGACGTCGATCCGCCGCTGGCGCTTGCCGTTGACGTCGAGGGGAACGGCGCCCGTGAACGCCCAGCGCGGCGTCTCGCGCGCGTATTCGAAGCTGACCTCGGGGTTGGGACGCTGTCCGGCGGCGGCGACGCCGGCGACATCGATCGCGCGCGCGCTGCGCGCGGCGAGGAGGGTGCGGTTCGCCTCGAGCGCCCGCGTCATGGCGTCCCCCAGGGTGAGCGCCGACGGCGCCTGGGCGGCGGCCTGCGCCGCAGGCGCCTGTCCCTGCACCATGGTCGGAAGTGCGCCTATGCCTGCGGCTGTGAGGACGATGAGCACGCCGGCCTTCACCGAACGAGCCATTCCTGAGAGTATTTTGCCCACTCGATGAACGGATGATGAACTCACCGGCGCCGGAGCGCCGCGCGAATCTCCTCGACGAGGACTTCCGGTGCGTCGTTGGCCGCGGTCAGCGTGACCATCGGAATCTCGCCAAGGGACGGGTCGGCCGCCATCTCCCGGCGCAGTTCCGGCTCATCCGTGAGACGCGCGACGATGAGATTCGGACGCAATGCGCGCATCACCCTGACCGCCTCCTCGACGGAGTGCACGGGGGCGACGGCGAAACGCAGCTTCGACAGAATCGCGACGCACCGCGCGCCGTTGCCGGCGTCGTTGTCGGCGACGAGCACAAGGGGAGAGTAGCCCTTGGGATCGGCTGGGCGCCGCCCACCGCGCGGTGAAGTACGCCGATCCCGTGCTGCGCGTCTTTCGGGATGCTCGTCAGTCATGGCTCGAATACTACTACGCCGTTCATGGGTGTTTCATCTTGGGGCGGGCACAATGGGACGGGTCATGATCCCGATCCTCCTTCTCGCATTAGCGTCCGTCGCGCAGGGCGCCCCGGGCTCCTCTCTGCGCGGCTCCGTGCGCGATCAGACGGGCGCGGTCCTCCAGGGCGCCCGGATCGAGCTCGTCGATGACTCCGGTGCCGTCGTTCGCACGGGCGTAACGGATGCCAGAGGAGACTATGCACTCGACAACGTGGCGCCGGGCACGTATCACCTCAAGATCCAGTTCGAAGGCTTCAGCCCGGCGACGGTCCGGATTCGCGTCGACCCCCGCCGCACCGTCACGCCGCAGACGGTCGTCCTGCAGTTGGCGTCCGTCCCGCAAGAGATCACTGTCAGCGACGACGAGGCCCTCAGGGCGGCAGCGAGCGCGAATCGCGATGCGATCGTGCTCGACGACAAGGCGCTCGGGGACCTGCCCATCTTCGATCGGGACATCGTCGGGACGCTGTCGCGAATGCTCGACGCCGCCGCGTTGGGTACGGGCGGCGTCACGCTCGTCGTGGACGGCATGGAAGCACGCAAAGTCGGTGTGTCGCCCTCGGCGATCAAGACGAAGTTTCGCATGATGGCTCCTTTTCGGACGATCCTGCATGATTGGCGATGACAGGATCATGAACGTGGACCTTTCACACGACCACCGTCCGGTAGGCCAGTTGCTCGAGGCTGTCGGCGATGGACCGGCGCCGCGGCTGAGCGAGCAGCAGGTGCGCCTTTATCACGAGCAAGGCTATCTGGCCGGCATCCGCATCCTCACGGACGCGCAGATCGATCTGCTGCGGCGGGAGCTCGCGGCCTTGATGGATCCGTCGCACCCAGGTCGATCGCTCTTCCACGAGTACCACTCCAACGAGTCGCGCGATCCGGGCACGGTGCTCTTCCACGCGCTTGGCGCCTGGCGGGTGTCGCCGGCCTTTCACGACCTGCTCTGGACGCCTGCCTTTCTCGTGGCGGCCTCGCAGTTGCTCGGCGGCGCCGTCCGCTTCTGGCACGATCAGTTGTTCTGCAAACCGCCGCGCCGCGGCGGCGTCGTCGCCTGGCACCAGGATTATTCCTACTGGACGCGCACGGTGCCCATCGCGCATCTGACGTGTTGGATCGCGCTTGACGACGTGACCGAGGAGAACGGCTGCCTGCAGTATGTGCCGGGCAGCCATCGTTGGAATCTGCTGCCTGTGACCGGCCTGGCGGGCGAGATGAACGCCATCGAGACCGTGCTGACGCCGGAGCAGCGTGCCGAGTTCAGGCCGGTAGCCGTTCCGCTGAACCGGGGTGAGGCGACATTTCACCATCCGCTGATGGTCCACGGTTCGTCGGAGAACCGCAGCGCGCGGCCGCGCCGGGGCGCCGTGTTGAACGTCGTTCGCGACGGCGTGCGGTCTGCAACCGATATGCCGCTGCTGCAGGGCGTGCCCGTCATCCCCAGCGGTCAACCGCTGGGCGGCCAGTTCTTTCCGCTGTTGTTCGATCCGGATCGGCTCGAAGCTCTCGGGTCGATCGAGTCGAATGATGGGACGGGCCGGTTGCAATGACAGTGTCACGAACGCAACTCCGGTATGATCGGCCCTACCGACTTGGAGGGATCGTGCGTGTCCGAATCCTGCTTTCTTCCGCCTGTGTCGTCGTCGTCGCAGCGCTGGCCGTTCCGCACGCGTCCCAGCGAACTTCGACGGCGCTGACAATCGATCAGCTGATCGATATCAGGCATCCCTCGAATCCCGTCTGGTCGCGCGACAGCCGGTACGTCGCGTTCGCGTGGGAACGCGCGGGCGTGGCGAATCTCTACGTCGTGCCGGCCGACGGATCCTCGAAGCCCGTGCAGGTGACGACGATTGGAGCGCCCGCCAGCTACGTCTGGCGCTGGGACAATCAGGCGCTGCTGTACTTCTGGGGCGGCGTCCTGGTCACTGCGCCAATCGACGGCAGCGGGGAAAAGCCGATGCGCGACTTCCTGCCGCGTAGTCCGAGCTTTTCGCGCGACGGCACCAGGATCGCCTATCTGTCGGGCGGTGCCGGCGCCATCGGCGGACGCGGGCGCGGCGGGCGCGGGGCGAGGGCGCCCGAGCAGCAGGCAGCCGCGGATCAGCCCCCGCCGAAAACCCAGGTGCACATCCGGAATCTGAGAGACGGCGGCGACCAGCTTGCGGCGACGTTCGACGAGCCGATCTCCGCAGTCTCATGGATCGACGACGGTCACCTCCAGGCGACGGCGGGCGGCGGCGGCCAGACCATCATTCACAATCAGACGCCCGATTACTCCGGCGCGAAAATCATCTACACCATCACCGAACGGGCGGCCGGGGCGCCGGCCGACACCTGGGTGGTCCCGCTGGGAGGCGGTACGCCTCAGAAGTACAGCGCTGGCGGCGGCGGGTTTGGCGGCCGCGGCGGCAATCGCTGGCTTGATGCGTCGCACTTCCTGATCGATCGGCAGAGCCCTGATTTCAAGAAGCGCAGCATTCTCGTCGGTACGACGACCGGCGGCGAGCCGCGGCTCGTTCACGAGGACGTCAAGCAGACGTTCTGGAGCATGACGGGCGATGCGCGGGGCGGCTCGCAGGCCTCGCCCGACGGCAAGTGGATCTCCTTCCTGAGCGATCGGGACGGCTGGGATCACCTGTATGTCGTTGCCGCGGATTCCGCGGAGCGCGCCAACCATGCGGAACCCGTGCAACTGACGAAAGGGCCGTTCGAGGCGTGGCGGCCGTCGTGGGCGCCCGACGGCACGCGCATCGCGTTCGACTCCAATGAGGGATCAAATCCGGGCAACCGCCAAGTGCAGGTGGTCACCGTCGGCGCCGACCCCGCGCGTGCGGCGACGCTGACGGTCACCTCGGGCCGCGGCACGAACATCGATCCGATCTGGTCGCCCGACGGCCGCAGGCTCGTCTACCACCATACCGATCCGCACAACTCCGCCGATCTGTGGGTCGTGGACGCGACGAAGAAGGGCGCGGCGCCGGTCAGGCTGACCGACTCGATGCCGGCGGGGATCGATCGCGCCGCGTTCGTCGAGCCCGAGCTGATCCACTATCCGGGACCGGACGGCAAACCGGTGCCGGCATATCTGTTCGTGCCGAAGAACCTCGATCGCGCGCGGAAACATCCTGCCATCGTCTGGGTGCACGGCGACGGCGTGAACCAGAACTACGACGGCTGGCACGTCCAGCGGAACTACGCGGTCTACTACAGCTTCCACCAGTACCTGCTGCAGAAGGGCTACGTCGTGATCGCGCCGGACTATCGCGGCAGCATCGGCTACGGATCAGGATGGCGCGAAGGCGTCTATATGGACGTCGGCGGGAAGGACTTCCGCGACGCGGCAATGAGCGCGAATTATCTCAAGACGCTGCCGTACGTCGATGCGGATCGCGTCGGAATCTGGGGCTTGAGTTACGGTGGCTTCTTCACGCTCCTCGCCGTGACGGAGCTGCCGACGACATTTCGCGCGGCCGTCGACGTCGCGGGCGTCGCCGACTACGCGATGTACTACGAGGATCCGTATCATGGCACCTGGACGGCGAGCCGGATCGGCACGCCCGACGAGAACCCGCAGGTATACGCGCAGGCATCGCCGCTGTCGCACGTCGACCGGCTCGAGCGCCCGCTGCTCGTGCTGCACGGCACGGCCGACGTCAACGTGCCGTACCTGCACTCGGTACGTCTGATCGATGCGCTGTTGAAGAATCACAAGGGGCCGCTCGTCGAGTTCATGACCTACCCGGGGGAGTTCCATTACTTCACGCGCGAGCACGTGCTGCGCGACGCGTGGACGCGGGTGGATCAGTTCTTCGGGAAGTGGCTGCAGCCGGAACGCGGCGGTTCGGGCGCGGTCACGCGAACGGCCGATCGATCGCCGCGCTCGGTTCGGTGAAGAACTTCGGTCCGGCCGGCGTGATGTGCAGACAATCTTCCAGACGGATGCCGAACTCGCCGTAGATCGCGATCATCGGCTCGTCGCTGAAGCACATCCCTGGTTGGATTTTGGTCGTGTTGCCTTTCACGAAGTTCGTCCACTCGTGGCCGTCCATGCCGATACCGTGGCCGGTGCGGTGGGGCAGCCCCGGCACTTTGTACCCAGGGCCGAACCCGGCGTCGGTGATCACCTTCCGCGCCGCAGCGTCGACCGATTCACACGTCGCGCCGACCTGCGCGGCGGCAAAGGCGGCCGCCTGCGCCTTCTTCTCGAGATTCCAGACCTCGATTTGCCGCGGCGTCGCTTTTCCGAAGACCGTCGTCCGCGTGATGTCGGACTGATAACCCTCCCAACTGACGCCGTCGTCGATCATGACGATGTCTCCCTCGCGCAGGCGCTGCGGCTCGATGCTGCCGTGGGGAAACGCCGTGTACTTGCCGAACATCACGGACACCGCCCCGTTGGCGCCCATCTGCCGATACGCGGCAGTGATGTTCCCCGCGAGCTCTCCCTGTGTCATGCCTTCGCGCAGCGTCGCGAGCCCGGCCCTGTACGCGGCAAGCGTGATGTCGTTCGCGTATTGCAGGCAGGCGATCTCGGCCGGCGATTTGATCATGCGGCAGCCGGCGGTGACCGGCGTCGCGAGGACGATCTGCGCGGCGGGATTCGCCTTTTGCAGCGCGTCGGCGATGAAGAATCGAACCCGTTCCTCGACGCCGATCTTCGCGGCCGGGACGCCGCGATCCTTGAGAATGCCGGCGACCAGTTTCAGCGGGTCTTCATCCTCCTGCCAGACGCGGACGTCGCTCGAAAACCTGATGACCTCGCGCGCGCGCTGCTCTTCGAAGCCGGGCGCCACGTAAGCGAGGTCGCCCTTCGCGGGCATGACGAGCAGAAAGGGACGCTCGCTGAGTCCCCACCGCACGCCCGTGAAATAGCTCATGCTGGTGCCGCTCTCGAGAACGATCGCCCCGATGCCTTGCGCGATCATCAGGCGCTGCGCCGCCTCGATGCGGCTCCGCCGCTCGGAGTCCGTAATCGCCGGCGGCGGGTTCGGCAGGGGCTTCAATCCGAGAATCGACGGCGGAACCGGATAGGCGGCGCCGCCGCCGCGGGCTTGGGCTCCGGCGTCTCTGCTCCGAAGGGCGAGCGCGGCTGCGCCGGTTGTGGCAGCGGTCACGAACGTCCTTCGGCTGACGTGCATCGTTCGAGTCTCCTGAAGACGGGTTGCTTGGAACCCCTATGCTACTTGTGCGCGGGCTGCGCCGCAAAGTTCTTCATCCACTCATCCTGCCGCTGCTTCATCTCCTGCGGCGTCAGATCCTCCTTGCGCGTCGCGATCGTCCACTGATACCCATACGGATCGACGAACGTGCCCGAGCGATCGCCCCAGAACTGATCCGTCATCTTTCCCATCGGTCCGTGCGTCTGCGCGCCGGCCGCGACGGCGCGATTGAAAAGGGTGTCGCAGTCGTCGACATAGACCCAGAGCGAGGCCGGCGATCCGCCGAGGTCTTTGGGCGCCTTGCCGCCCATCATCGCATCGTTCAGAAAAACGACGGAATCGCCGATGCGGATCTCCGCATGAAGGATCTTGCCATCCGGGCCGACAGCCCGGCTGTTTTCAACCGCGCCGAGCGCTCGCTTGTACCAATCGATTGCCTGCGCCGCGGCATCGAGCGTCAATTGCGGCGTGACGGTGTGCAGACCTTCCGGAATCGGCTTTCTTGCTTTCGCCATGGAACCTCCTTCATTTCGAAAGTGAGATCGCAATTCTGCGTCTGTACCGATCGTCGCGCAAGCTCAGGGGGCCGCGCGATCGATCCGGCGCTGATCTTGCTCTTCAATGCATTCCCAGCCTCACGAGCGTCCCGGCCGTCGTCTCCTGATGCAGGCGCCGCCTGCATGGCGTCGTGTTTATGGACATACGCTGCCCGCGCTGCGGCAACTTCGCCTCACCCGCCGGACATGAAGATGCGCGGGCCTTCTACCAATGCGAGAAGTGTAATCGCATCTGGATGACGGATCTGGCGTCCGGCCGCCCTGTCGGCGCGCCGCGCGCGCCCGCCACGGTGATGGTCGTCGACGACTCGTACGAGATGCTTGGCTTGATTGGCGCCTGGCTGCAGGACGAAGGGTATCTCGTCGTGACGGCTGCATCGGGCATGCAGGCGCTGGATGCCGCGGAGACCCACGAGCCGGACATCGTGCTGCTCGACGTGATCATTCCCGCGCCCGACGGATTTGCGGTGTGCGAAACGCTGCAGCGCCACGAGCGGCCACCTGAGATCATTCTGATGACAGGTGTGGCCGATCCGACGCGCCTCCGCCGCGTCGACGATCTTGGCGGCCTGGTCCTGCTGCGCAAGCCGTTGACGTCGGAAGTGGTGGTCGACGCGGTGGCCGCCGCCGTCGCGCGTCGCGCCGCGCGGGGCGTCCACAAGGTCAGCGCAAGGTGATCAACACCGGTCGGTGATCGGAGACCTGCGTGTCGAGAACACTCGCGGCCGAGCAGTGGATGCTGCCGGACAGGAACAGATAGTCGATCCGTTTCACGGGCTTGTCGGCGGGATAGGTGAAGCCGTCGCCGGATCCGCATTCGGTCCATGCGTCGCGCAGACCGGCTGCGCGCAGCGGCGCCAGGACCGCGTTGTCCGGGGTCGAGTTGAAATCGCCGCCGACCAGGAGCGACACGCCGGCGGCCTGCTGATCGTGCACGAGCTCGACGAGCCGTCCGACTTCCTGCCCGCGCGCCGCCCCCTCCGCCGGATCGAGATGGGTGTTCACGACGTGCCAGTTCGCGCCGCGGACGTTCGCGATGGCGACCAGCGCGACGCGCGGCTCGCTCGATCCGCCGGCCCGGGTCTCGGCAGGAGAGACCGGCAGCGGGGATGTCGACGTATAGCCGACATATCCGCGAGAGAGCACCGCGATGCCGTACTCGCCGCCGTCGTAGTGCAGGAGGCTCGGCGCGAA
>Ga0310810_10000485_pt1 | contig 40386 bp, 38 predicted proteins | sample NCmetagenome_FD_207641 | JGI IMG/M metagenome (GOLD analysis project Ga0310810, IMG submission 207641) | Soil microbial communities from experimental microcosm in Duke University, North Carolina, United States - NC | ecosystem: Engineered > Artificial ecosystem > Soil microcosm > Unclassified ...
CGTTCAATCTGTGGCAACAAACCTAAGATGAGATGAAAAACCAACTGAACTCTCATGACAATTTCCGTTACTCGTTCCCGTCCCGAATAACCTGGACTTTTAACCGTACTTTTTCACTGAGAACTAACTAACCTGCCCGCCGACGTCAACCAGAAGTGGGCTATGTGAATTGCGCGTAGCGAAGAGCTGGGCGTCTCGCGCGGCGCGTTCTCGCTGATCCGCACCTTTGGGATCGGCGTGGCGGCGCTGATCGTGCCGCTGCTTGGTCCGTGGATCGATCGCCACGCGGCCGCGGCGTGCTCGTGCTCGTCGTGTTGATAGAGGGAGCCGGACTTTTGCTTTCCAGTCGGGTGGAGAGCTTCTGGCAATTTGTGCTGGTCCGCTGTTCGCCCGTGATCGCCGCCGGCACGACAACCAGGAAGGGCGCGATCAAACCAAAAACCGCCCATGTGCCGCGCCAGCCGATGGAAACGAAAAGAGCCGCCGCCACGGCGAACCCGAGAGTTCGCCCACTGAGTCATCATCGTCAATCAGCGCGACGTCGGCTCCGTCTCGCGTGACGAGCGCGCCGGCCGAAAGGTCCTGGACGCGCGCGCAAGCGCTGCGGAACCCGACTTTCTGGCTGTTGGTGATCACCTTCGGCATCGCGAGCGTCGGCATCGGCCTCGCCGGTAGCTTCGTACTGCGCGAGGTGATTTGGGCCAATTGACGGCAAACGCATCGCGAGGCTTCGGCAATAACTATGATAGCGGCGTGATTTGGCGCAGCAATGCTCGCGGCTTGTCTGGCGCAAGCGACTGACGCGATGTCATAAAGCAGCAAGTCGCGTGAGGACGCCTGATCGCGAAATGAGCGCAGAATTAGCCCACAGAACTATGAAATGGAGACGTTTCTCTCACGGCGTAGGTTTCGCCGCGTCGGCTAGAACGCTTAAATCCACCAGCGCTTCCGGTTTCAGATTCTTGGCGTTCGGCACCGACGCAATCAGCGAGTCGATGGCGTAGCGAAGACCGTCAAGTGGTAAGGTCGGAAAGCTCTCCAAATTCTTGCCCGAATTGAAGCGGTAGTTCTCTTCGATGATCGCTTTGTCCTGCAGCCGCAGATTGCGCGCCAGAACTTTCTTGCTCAGCTCCGGGTCTTCTTGAATCTTTTTCATGCTCGCCGCCAGCGCCCGGACAAGTCGCACCATCACCGGTCGGCGCTCTTTCAGCATGGCGCGGCGCACGGCCACCGCGTTGCCGATGACCGGAAAATTGAGCGAGTCGATGTCGAGAATAGTTTTGAAACCCAACTTCTCCAATACCAGCGCGTTGGCCGGGTTCACGATCGTCGCCGCCACACGACCGTTCTTGAGCGCCAGCACCCGGTCACTCTGGCCGCCGACCGCGGCCATCTGCACGTCGCGCTCGCTGATGCCGAAACGCTTGAGCGCCAGGCGTAGATAAAAATGCGCCACGTCGTGCAGCCGCGCGACGCCGAGCACCTTGCCGCGCAGCTGCTCCATCTTGTCGATACCCGAAGCAGCGACGATGCGATATTGCATGCGGTTGTAAATGCTCGCGACGAACACCAGCTCGGCGCCGCCGGCGATGGCGCTGATCGTGTTGTGCGGAATGCAGTAAAGAGCATCGATCTCGCCGGCGATCAACGCCGCCGTGGCGGGGTTGCCTTGAATCCATATCTGCTCGACGTCAAGTCCCTCGCGCTCATAGAATCCCGCGTCCTTCGCCATCCACATCGGGAGAATCGCTCCTCCGATATAGCAGTTGCTGACGCGCAACTTGTCCGCGGCCAAGGTTCGGCTCGGCAGAGTCGCACTAAGCAGCGCGACGATCAGCAGCAGCAAGCCCAGTTTCACGCCGTTTTTGTGACCCATCATGACGCGCTGACCCTATCTTGGAGCACATCTTGGATCAAGGATCGCTTGCAATCGAGCAGAGCGCTGGATACACACGAATTGAGATGTACCGCCACCCGCTGCAGGCGCTTTCTTGGCTCATGCTGCCGACATCGATCGCATCAAACAAAACCCGCACGAACGGAGATAATCATGTCTGACCGTGACGTTCGAATCATCGACATCGACGGCCACGTGCGCGAGGCCGACGACTTGTTTGAGAAATATTTAGAAGCGCCCTTTCGCGCTCGCGCGCCCAAGGTCGAAAAAGTCGCCAACGGTCAGATGCTTTTTCGTCTCGAAGGCGATCGCCATCATCGCCGGCCCGATGAAACTCCGTTCCGCATCAAAGACGACGGCTCGCCGGCCAACGAGAATCGCCATCTGGCCACCAATCCCAAGCAGCGCCTCGCGGCCATGGATCGCGACCACATCGAGCGCGGCTTGTTATTTCCGTCGGCGGGATTGTACTTGACGTCGGTCGAAGAAGAAGACTACGCCGCCGCGCTTTGTCGCGCTTACAATAATTGGCTTTACGACTATTGCGGCGAAGATCGAAAACGCTTGATGGGTGTCGGCGTGGTTCCGGTGCAAGATGTAAAGCTCGCCGTCGACGAAGCCAAGCGCGCCGTCAAAGAGCTTGGCTGCAAGGGTATCTTCGTCCGGCCCAATCCGGTTAAAGGCCGCAATATCGACGATCCGTATTACGATCCCTTGTACAAAACCATCGTCGATCTCGGCGTGCCGCTGCTGCTACACGAAGGCTCCGGCGCGTTCTTGCCCACTGCCGGCGCCGACCGCTTCGCCGGTCAATGGTTTTTCACCCACACGATCTCGCACCCGATTGAGCAGATGCTCGCGAGCCTAGGCTTGATTTGCCGCGGTACGCTGGAGAGAAATCCGGAGCTGCAAGTGGTTTTTCTCGAATCCGGCGCAGGCTGGCTGCCCTACTGGCTCTGGCGCATGGACGAACACTACGAGATTCTTCCGTTCCAGGTGCCGTGGCTCAAAATGAAACCGAGCGACTACTTTCGGCGCCAGTGCTACACGTCGTTCGAAGCCGACGAAACTCGGCTCGGTCAAGTGATCGAGTCGGTAAGCGCCGATCGCGTCGTCTTCGCATCCGATTACCCCCACTGGGACGCGACATTCCCCGGCGTGACGGACATGATCTTGAATCGCGAAGATCTCAACGACGAGACGAAAAGAAAAATCATGGGCGAAAACGCCGCGCGACTGTTGAGATTGGATTGACAACAAAGTTTCTAGTTCCTGCTTTCAAGTTGCTGAAATTTGGAACCGGAAACTAGGAACTGGAAACTAGAAACTAATCACTGGAGGTTCTTATGGCAGAGACACCCAAACTCGTTTCAGCGATGGGGCGCGCCGAGCTCGATCGAATTTTCGTCCGCAATTACGACTTGAATAAAGATCTGCTCGGCAAGATTACGTTCGCGCAGATGGTTTATCTGATGATCGTCGGGCGCATGCCTACCGCCGAAGAAGGTCGCATGGTCGACACCATGCTGATCGTGCTCGTCGATCACGGCATGACCACCGGCGCCGCTGCGGCGCGCATGACGTTTCACTCCGCGCCCGAGGCGATTCAAGGCGCGGTGGCCGCGGCCATACTCGGCGCCGGCAGCGTGCATCTCGGATCGTCGGAACATTGCGCAAGAATGTTGAACGATGCTTTGCCGAAGGACTCGAAAGAAACCGATCTCGACGCCATCGCGCTTAAGACCGTCGAGAAACGCCTGGCAAACAACCAGCTCATTCCCGGCATCGGCCACGGCATTCACACGGGCGGCGACCCGCGCGCCGAGCGGCTCTTTGAAGTGGCGCAGGAAACCAAAGTCTACGGCCATTACTGCGAGCTGCTCAAAAAGATCGGCAAGATCGCCGATCAAAAAGTCGGCAAGCATCTGCCCGTGAACGTCACCGGCGCCATCGCTGCGATTTCTTTGGATATGGGAATTCACTGGCAAATGTCCAAGAGCTTCGCGATTCTCGGCCGCGCGCTCGGCGGCTTGGCGCACGTGGGCGAAGAAATCCGCCGGCCGATTGCGCGCGGGCTTTCGAACTTGATCCGCGACAATCTAAAGTATGAGCCGGAAAGTTAAACCGGCAATTCTACGCGTTCCGCTAGCGACATGTCTCCCGCTGCTCCTTCTACTAAGGTTCCTGTTCTCATTGCCGGCGCAGGCCCGGTCGGCCTGACGCTTGCCCTCGAGCTTGCCTGGCTCGGTGTGGCATGCATGCTGGTCGAGCCCACTGAAGCGTCCAGCGGCAACCCAAAGGCCAAGACGGTGCACCAGCGGACGCTCGAACTGTTTCGCCGCTGGGGCCGCGAATTACCGGCAAAGCTGCGCGCGGCAGCGCCGCTCGGCGCCGATTTCCCCTCGACCATTTTATACGTCACGCGGCTGACGGGCGCGTTGATCATGGCGCTGCACAACGCCACGCCCGCCGACAGCAGCCATCGGCTCAGTCCCGAGCGAACCATGCGGATACCCCAGTCGTTTCTGGAACCGGTTCTGCGCGAGGAAGTTCGGCACACGGCGGGCATAGATTTCCGCGTTGGCTGGAAGCTGGAAAGCTTCGAGCAGGAGTCTGACGAAGTGCGGGCGGAGATCGTGCACACGGCCAGCGGTGAACGCCAGATAATTTTCGCGCAGTATCTCGCAGGTTGCGACGGCGGTCGAAGCACGGTTCGCAAACAATCAGGGATCGGTCTGACTCATCTGTCCGATATCAAACAAGCGCTCGGCGGCGTCTTTCACGCGCCGACTCTCTGGTCAACGCTCGCTTTCGAGAAGGCGTTTCACTACAACGTCTTGAACGATGACCTGCCGCACCTCGCGGTGGTCGGACCACTGCAGCCCCCGGACTTATGGTTCTTCGACCTGATGGGCGTCGATCCCAGCGCGCTCGATGCCGCGGAAATCGTCCGTAAGGCCGTCGGCCGGCAGATTCCTTTTGAGATCCGACATGCCGCACCGTGGACCGTCCACAATGCTTTGGCGGAGCGCTATCGCGCAGGCCGCGTCTTTCTGCTCGGCGATGCCGCTCACCTGCAGTCGCCGAGCGGCGGTTACGGCATGAACGGCGGCGTCGGCGACGCGGTGAATTTCGCTTGGAAACTGGCGGCGGTCATTCAAGGCTGGGGCGGCGAAGCGTTGCTGGACAGTTACGAAATCGAGCGGCGCCAGTTTCATGAACGGGCGCTTGCGGAGACGATCCAGAACTCCGAAGATAATGAACTGGTGACTCGCGGTCTGGAAGATCCCATTCGCGGCGAAGATCTTCGCGCCGCGCTCGGCGACCGTATCCAGCGAACCAAACCAAAGAATTTTCAAAGTCTCGGCATCAGCCTCGGCTATCGCTATGAAAATTCGCCGGTCATTTTGGCGGACGGCACACCATCCACGCCCTATGAAACGTCCCGCTACGTGCCCACCGGACGGCCGGGCCATCGCGCGCCACATGTCTGGCTGCCGGACGGCACGCCTTTGTTCGACCACTTCGGGCAGGGACTGACGCTCTTGGCGCTCGGGCGCGAAGTAAAATATTCTGGTTTGGCGCAAGCAGCCGAGGCGTGCGGAATGCCGCTTACCGTGCTACGCCGCTCCGAACCGGAGTTGCGCGAGCTTTATCAGGCGAGCCTCGTCCTGGTTCGGCCCGATCAGCATGTCGCGTGGCGCGCTGACGTCGAGCCTCAAGATCCGGGCGCAGTTATCGACGTGCTGCGAGGCGCGGCGTCACAAGCGATACATTGATATTTGCAATTCGTCTTTTGATATTCGAGCCTCTGGTGTGGAAGTGATTGAAGGAGACGGAGTGAAGCGCAAAAACCTCGCCGCCGTTTTGATAGTTTTGTTGGGGTTGATGACCGGTTATCCTTTGTCGGCCGGAGCTCAACTGCGCAGGATCAACATCGCTTACACGGCGACGAGTCCGTACCAGGCGGTGTTGATCATCGCCAAAGAAACCGGTCTGTTCAAAAAGCACAGCCTGGATCCTCAACTGATTTTGACGCCGGGCGGATCGCTAGGCTTTCAAGCAATGATGGGCGGCGACGTCGCGATGGTGCTGTCGGACGGTTCCTCGGCAGTCGCCAGCAATCTCGCCGGCGCCGACGTGGTCATCATCGCGAGTTTTCTGAACACGTTTCCGTACAGTTTGATTTCTATCCCCGAAGTGAAAAAAGTGGAGCAGCTCGTCGGCGGCAAAGTCGCCATCAGCCGTTTCGGTAGCGCCACCGACTTGAGCGTGCGCATGTCGCTGGCGAAAGTCGGCTTGAATCCCGACAAGGACGTGACGATTCTGCAGATCGGCACGCAAACCACGCGTTACGCCGCCTTGCAGTCGAAGCAGGTGCAGGCAACCATCATCACGCCGCCGTTTACCCTCACGGCGCGCAAGCAAGGCTACAACACGCTGGTCGATATGGCGCAGTTGAACATCCCCTTCGAGCTGACCGCGCTGTTGACACGCAAAAGCTACATCAAGTCACAGCGCGAAACGGTAGCCGCGGTTGTCACGGCGCTGTCCGAAGCGGTGCATTTTTACAAGCGCGAGAAAGAGCCCGTAATCAAGATTCTCAGCAAATATCTCGACACCACCGACCGCGAAGCGCTGGAAGAAACCTATCGGGAAATCGGGGTTAAGACGCTGCCTGAAAAGCCCTACCCTACTTTGCCCGGTATCCAGACCATCCTGGACGAGATGGCGCCGAAGAACCCTAAAGCCAAAGCGTCGCGCCCCGAAGATTTCGTCGATATGAGCTTCGTAAAGAAACTCGACGACGAAGGATTTTTCACGCGATTATATAAAAAATAATTGTTCGCTACGGCGATCTTGCGAGAAACAGTTGAACACGATTCGTAAATTTTCTGCGATCGTCGGCTTTATTATTTCGCTCGTCGGCGCTCCGGCGCTCGCCGCCGGCGCGCCCGATCTTAGCGCCTGCAGCATCGTCACCGCCGACGACGCTCAACGATTCGTCGGCGGCCCGCTCGACGTAAAGAAGTTCGCGAAAATACCCGTCGCTAATAGCTCGAATGCTTACAATTCGATCTGCACCTACATCGCCAAGGGCGGCAGCTTCGAGAACTCGGTTACCACCGCCCGCATGATCGATCTGACCCTGCACTTCCTCAATTCTCCGGAAGAGATGAAAAACATCTACGGGAACTCACTCGAAGAATATCGCCAGATGGCCCGTTCGCCGGACGCGCCGTACAAAAACGCGACGATCACACCTCTTGGCGGTTTCGGGGATCAAGCGTTTGTTCTCCAAGCCGTCACCGATCCCAAGACCGGTTACAAGTCGACTCTGATTGTATTTTACAAAGGCGCGATCGGCGGCAGCGTCGCCGCCTGGAAAAAACCGGAGCCGTCGCTGGAGACCACCAAGGCGGTCCTCCGACATATATTGAGTCGGCTGCCGTAACTGCGAGATATCAACCTCAGAATTCTTAATTCAGAAAGGTAGAATTCGCCATGCTCACATCGATCAAAATCGACAATCGTATGAACGCTCACGTCGGCGTCCCGGCGGGCGCGGGCAAGAAGCCTGTCGTCATTCACATGCACGAGCGCTACGGCATCGTGCAGCATACGACCGATCTCGGACAAAAGTTCGTAGACGCCGGTTACGTGACCATCGTTCCTGATTTCTTTTCGCGCTTTACCGGCGATCGCGTGGCGCTGGCGCGCGGCGACGATCGCTGCGAGCTGAACGACGAGGAAATTTTATTCGACCTCGACGCCGTGATGAAACATTTGCAGACAATCCCGCAGGCGGATCTCACCAAAGTCGCCATGTCCGGAGTCTGCCAAACCGGACGCCAGCCGATTCTCGCCAGCGCCAAGCGCGATTATTTGAGCGCCGCCGTGGTGCTTTACGGCGCGGTTTACGACGCCGATTGGAAATCGCACCCGATCCGGCCCGAGCCCATCGACAAGCTCATGCAGGACATCAAGTGCCCGCTGACGGCGATTTTCGGCGAGCTCGATAATTTGATTCACCGCGACAACATCGTGCGCATGACCAGCGTGCTCGCCCAGGCCAAAAAGAGCTTTGACATCCGCGTTTACGCCGACGCGCCGCACGGATTTCTGAACGACACCATGCCTGGAAGATTTCGCCCCGCGCAAACCGAAGGCGCGTGGCAACAGATCACTTCGTTTCTGCGATCGGTGTTCGCCGGCGAATGGAAGAAGGACCGCTTGATCTGGCGCTTCCAGGCCGACATCGCGGCGAACTACGATTTTGCCGCGATGAAACGTTGGGAGTAGCGAGTACAGCAAAATTCACCGCGCCGATTTCGGCGCTCGCGTGAATTCCGATTTGAGATACGTGGACGGCGCGCCCAATCAATTCTCCCACACCGGCTTGACGGTGGTGTCGAGCCATTTGCGCGCGTCTTCGATGTAGCCCTTGTTCGCCACGACGATCGGTTTGGCCTTCGGGCCCCAGCCGTTTTCGATGGATGTTTTCGACTTGAATCCCTTACGCGCGCTGGCCCGGCCGAGGGCGTCGATCGCCGCCTGGCCGCCGGGCGAGATCAGCCACTCGGCGAAGAGCTTGCCCGCGGTCGGATGCGGCGCTTTGGCGTAGATGGCCGCCTGCTGCGGAGAAACCACCGGCTCGGCGCCTCGGACAAAATCAATCGGGCTGCCGATACCCCTTTCGCGCACCACATCGTGAAACAAGGACGGCATTATGATCGAGTATTCGCCCGCGACCACCAGGCGAAACATCGCGCTCGTGCTCTTGTGAATCGTAACGTTTAAAGACTTCAGCCCCTTAATAAAGTTGGCCCAACGCGCATCGTCTTTCCACTCGTCTTTGAATGCCGCTAGCATGGAACTCAGCGGCCCCGCCCGCATCGGATCGTCGAGAGCCACGATTCCCTTGAATTTGGGATTAGTCACATCCTCCCAGCTTTTCGGCGCGTCCTCGCGCTTCATTTTCTTTGTGTTGTACGCCAGCGCCTGAATCTGCAGGCTCACCACGGGCGCCGTCGCGTCGTGAACAAACAAGGAACTCGCCTGCACGGTCGAGTAAGGTTCGGTGGCGCCGGCGTTGTGCAGCACCAGCGGCGCTTCAGTAAGAATCACATCCACGCTCGCCTGGTTACCTTGGTATTCCGTCAGCGTGCGGGTGGTTACTTCCGAGCGGGTCGCCTGCCAGTAGGAAGTCGTGATGCCGGGAAAGCGTTTGCTGAAAGCGTCGGTCAGCGCGCGGATGTGGTCCACATCCCACACCGTATAAACGACCATGGCGCCTTCCTGCTTGGCCTTGGGATAAAGCTCCTTGGCCAGCTTTTCGAAGCGCGCGTCCGTTTCGGGCCGCGCTTGCGCAAACGCCGCGCGCTGCAACGACACGATGGCAACCAGCACGAGGAAGAGAGACAGCCACAGGTTTCGCTTGACCATGCCACGTCCCTTTTATGTTTGCCTTCGCATGAGAAGCCGAAGGGCTGCGCCCGCCGAAGTAAAATCAAACACGCTGATTTTAATTCGTGGGCTTGTAGCACCCTTTCAGCTGCGGAACAACCGGAAAATCCTGCTCACTGCGCGCGCGGCCTTCTCACGGCCGCTCGCCCCGAAGCGCTTCTTTGAGATAGCTTGTGTCCACGTACTTGGCCGGGCTCGACAACGGCTTCGCGGTAGGATTCATTTCATTGTAGACGCGGATGATGGTCCGGACCCCTTCGATGTTCACTTCCATGTCTCGGTCCCAGACCTTTTTCTCGACGTAATACTCCCAACCCCGTCGAGCCAATTCCGGCTTGATCTGCATTTCCTTGGTCAAAAAATCGCTTCCGGCCTGGCGGTTGTCGATCAACCAACGCATTCCCATCACCATACCTCTCAGGAAGCGAACCACGAGAGGGCTATTCTTTTCTGCCCACGAGCGGCTCACTGACACCGTGGCAAGTTGTAAATTGGGAATTTCGTCGGCGACCTGGCCGATGACGTTGAAGCCCATTTCGACTGCTTCGTAGTTGAGCGGCACGGGCAGAATCGTCGCCGCGATAACGCCGTTGGCCAGGGCCGTAAACGCCGGCGCCGAGGGGCCGACGTTGATCAGCGTGTAGTCTTTCCCGTGCTCGAGTCCGTGGGCGCTCAACAGAGAACGCAAAGTAAAAGCCGTGCCTGACGTCAGCCCCGACGAGCCGATTACCGTGCCACGCAGGTCGTTGTAGGTCCGGTAACGTTTGCCGGCCATCAGAAAGTAGCTCGGTCGGTTGATGATACCGCCGACCATCGCCAGGTCCAAGCCGTGCTCCACGGCGGAAATGATGCCGTCCGCGCCCGACGCGGTGACATTCACCGAGCGCGAGACCAGCGCCTGCACCGACTTCTCCGCGCCGCGCACCAAAACCAGCTCGACATCAAGCCCCTGGCGCTCGAAAACTTTCATCCTGGACGCCGCCCATAGAGGACCGTAGCCCAAGGTCTTGCTCGACACGCTGACCGGAAATTTGATTTTCTCTTGCGCTTCGAGTGAGGAAAACCCGAGCAGCACCGTAAGGATGGCAACAAACACTATCGACATTTTTTAGTACCTCTGGCCGCAATGGAAATGAACAACCCTTGATACCCGATAGGCCGCGCTTGTTCCACAAGCCGAGAATCGATACACAAATTATTTCGGCTTAGTGAAAGTTGAATCGCAGAAAGCTGACGAGTGCTAAATAGATCGCGAGTAGCGCCACCGTAATGAGTAGATTTCTTTTCCAGTGATCGCTGAGCGCAATGCCGAACGGTATTCCGGTCGAGAAGCCGATGATGTGCGCAACGTAGGCAACGTGAGGATCATAGCCCGGAATCCGGCTTTTTTCGTAGACCACGAGCACGTTGTAGAGGAAGTAAAGGATCGCGACCAGGCCCTGCGGCGCGAGAAACAGCCAGGAGAATTTGAGCGGGCGCACGAGCATCACGCAGCCCGCCAGCGCGAAGATGGCCGCGGAAGCGCCGAGCATGGCCGTCCCGCGCGGCACGAAAGCCGCGCCGAGCGCGAAGCTCACGATCCCGCCAGTGAAAAATACCAGGAGGAGGGTTCTCTCTCCCGCAGTCTTCTGCAGAGTGCCGCCGAAGACGAAGAGAAAGAGCATGTTGCCGAAGAGATGCAGAACGTTGGCGTGTACGAACAACGCCGCAATCAGCGTCCAGGGACGGCCTTTTTCAAGATTTGCCAGACTGAAAATCAGATTTTTCTCAGCAAACGCCGGATCCTGGGCCCAGGCCCAGAAGCTGATCGCGATGCACGCGATTATCAAAAGCGAGTTGGTCTTCAAACAAAGGTACAGTAGCAGGCGCGGTGCGCGACTGAAACGGGCACTCGCCTTGACTTGAAACGGACGGCGATGATAACCGAACTCAACGACTCGGGGTGGAGAATTTGATGATTCGCAGCAAATTGATTTTCAGCTTGTGTTTTTTCGCGGGCATGATCGCGCCGGTTTCGTCGCTGTTCGCCGGGCAGCAGCTCGAAAGCCTTGCCGTCGGTTACTCGTCGCTCGCCGGCCATCACACGCCGATGTGGATCGCGGTCGAAGACCGGATCGGCAGAAAGTACGGCATCGATCTAAAGGCCATCTACGCCGGCCGGCTCCGGCCGCAGCAACTGCTGATGAGCGGCGACGTACCCATCGTCGTGGCCACCGGCAGCGGCGCGCTTACGTCGCACGTGCTCGGTTCCAAGGATCAGGTCATCGTCGCCATCAACATGAACAAAGTCGGCGGCGGTATTTTCGCCAAGAGCGAAATCAAAAGCCCCGAAGATTTGCGCGGGAAAACCATCGGCGTGTCGCGCGCCGGCTCGATCTCCGAGATCATTCTGCGCTACGTGCTGCGCGCTAAATTGGGCCTGCAGCCGGACCGCGATGTCAAGATGCTGGTGGTCGGCGACCCGGCCGTGGGCCTGCAGGCGCTGGAGCGCGGCATCGTCGACGCCACTCCGCTCAGTATGCCGCTGCCTCTGATCGCCGCTAAGATGGGTTTTCGCGAGCTCGTCAATTACGATGCGCTCGGCATCACTTTTCCCGCCAATACGGTGACGACCTCGCGTCAAACCGTCGCGAAGCGGCCCGACCTGATTGAAAATTTTCTCAAGACACTGATCGACGGCATTCACGTTTTCAAGACCGACAAAACCAAGAGCCTCGCCGTGATGAAAAAGAACCTGCTCGGCACGAGCGACGAAATGCTCGAAGAGACTTATCGATACACGACCGCGGTACTTGAGCAGCAGCCCTATCCGTCGCTCGAGGTGATCAAAAGCGGGCTGGAAATTCTTTCGCTGCAGTTTCCTCAAGCGAAACAGACCGATCCCAACCCGCTGGTCGATCTGTCATTCGTGCGCAAGCTCGATCAAAACGGCTTTATCGCTGAACTATATAAGAAATAATTTTGTGATGTCGGAACCGCTGGTCCGTGCTGTGAAAGGCAGCGATCGAATCAATATTTCGACAGAACGTCGAGCAATTTCTGAGCTCCGGCCGGCGGCTTGACGCTGCCGGTCAGAATATCCGCGGGATAGACCGGTTTGCCGTAAAATTCTTCATTGGCCTCGTAGCGGGTCGCGATCACAGTTCCTTCGAGCGAAATACCGGCAAAAATTCCTTGGCTCCGGCTGTAGGTATAAATCGCCGCTTGCGGCGCCACGCCCGCCTCGGCGGAGCGACCGATCGGACCGAGAGCCGCGCTTAGATTGCCGCCCAGAGTTACGTTGCCGCCCTTCGAGAACGCATTGACCGCCTCCTGAGTGTTGAGAATGATTACGTACTCCGAGACCTGCACGCCGGCTTGGAAACCCACGCCGAGCCCGCCGGTGCCGATCGCCGAGGGACCGCTCCAGCCCTTTTCCGTGCGCGAAACGACAATCCCGGTACCGCCGCGGCCGCTGACGATAAAACCCGCCTTGGTTACGGTGAGGATCGCCAAGCCTTTCGCATCGGCAAGTACCCTCGGCGGAATCGCGCTTTCAGGTATTTCTTCGAATCGCTCGATAATCGATACCGCCTGATCGACGTCGTCCTGCAAGATCGCGTGCGCGGCGGATGCGCTGAAACACACTGTCAACAACAGGCCCAGGCATAGAAACTTCTTAACTTTCATCGATGCCCCCTCGATCTAAACAGCGTGATCTCAAGATAAACCAAACCATCGATCGTCACAATATTGCTCGGTGACTTAAGCCGCGGCTTTCGGTGGGACAACTAAAGAAATAATTTGTGCCGGAAAGTCACCTTTCGGGAAGCGGGATAAACTCGGTTTCTTCCGGCACAGCGGCAAAGCGCTTTTCTTTCCAGTCAGCCTTCGCTCGCTCGATGCGCTCGCGCGAAGTTGAAACGAAGTTCCACCAGAGGTGGCGCGGTCCGTCGAGGGGTGCGCCGCCGAAAAGGAGCACGCGGGCATTCGAATCGGCGCGGATCGCGATCTCCTCGCCCGCCGAAAAAACCAACAGTCGCCCCGGCTCGAATACTTGTTCCCGGATCGCAACGCTTCCTTCGAGCAGATAGATCGCCCGCTCCTCACACACATTTTCCAGGCTGAGCGACGCTCCTCTCTGCAAAACCGCGTCGGCGTAAAACAACGCCGAAAGAGTTTTCACCGGCGACGTCTGACCGCCGAAGCTTCCGGCGATAACCCGCACGGTCCTGCCTTCGCCCTCGCTCACCGGCAAAGACGCGGCAGGATAGTGGGTGAAGTCCGGCTCGGTTTCCTCGCGGTCACGCGGCAGCGCAACCCAGATTTGAATGCCGTACAGCTTCTGCCGGCGCTTCCTCAGCTCGGTATCGGATCGTTCCGAGTGCACGATGCCGCGCCCTGCGGTCATCCAGTTGACTGCGCCGGGCTCGATCGTCTGCACGGTTCCAAGACTGTCCCGATGCAAGATCGAACCGTCGAACAGATAGGTCACCGTTGCCAGACCTATGTGCGGATGCGGGCGCACGTCGATGCCCTGGCCCGGCGCCAGCTCTGCGGGTCCCATTTGATCGAAGAATACAAAAGGTCCGACGCTCCGCACCTCGAGCGACGGCAGCACTCGGCGCACTTCGAACCCGCCGATGTCGCGCGGCCGCGGCACGATTACGTGGCGCAAGGCCGGACACGGCGGCGGCATCTTCGCTTCGGGCTCTTCGGCGTCTTGCCAGCTCATCTCACGCCTTTTTCTAAATGCCCGCGCCGAAGCTGAAATACTGCGGCAGGATATTTCTCACCGAAGGATCTTCGAGCGAATAGACGTTCATCCGGACCAGCGGCGGAACGTAGATGTGCACCGAGATTGCCCGGCGGTTTTCGCCTTGCAGGTTGGAAATTTGATGAATTAGAGACGTCTCCTCGACCCGTGTCGAGCTGGTTGAATAATCCGCCGAGCTGAGCGATTTGATCATGCCGTTGGGCGCCTTTTCGAAGAGCGATTCGGTGAGCTCACCGCTGAGAATTTTGAGACCGCCCAGAGAGCCGGCATGATCGTGGATCGAGGAGCGCTGGCCGGCATTCCAGCACATGATCATGATTTCAAAGCCGCTGGTTTTGCGCACCAGGTTGCGCGCATATCTTTTCTCCGAAAAGAGCGCGTGCGCCGCCAGCTCCTCGGGCGAGACCGCCAGCCGATGGAGAATATCGGCCATCTCGGCCGGCCCGATACCGCCGGCATCTTTTTCGAGCAGGCGGATCAGATCGTTCAAGGAAATTTTATCAGGCGAACACATGGGGAAACACTTTCTCGAGCTGGGCGCCGCACTTCAAGCCTATGCGATCGCCGCGGCACTGTCAAAATCTCCGGCGAAAAAATGTCATTCACCGCGCGGCATCGCCGTGTTACAGTCCGCTTGAAACCGTCCTGCGAGAATACCGATGCCGCGCGCGTCGATCCTGCTCTTGCTCCTGAATATTTTCCATCTGGGATTTTCGTTCCCTTCGACGGCGCAGGACAGCCGCGCGCCAAAAGTCATCGAAGCAGCCAAAAAAAACAACGCGCTCGTCTGGTATCTGACAGCGAGCATCGAAGACGCCAGGGCGATCTTTCTTGCTTTCAACAAAAAGTATCCATTTATCAAAACCGAATATTTTCGCGCCGGCTCGGCCCGACTGTTCAATCGCATCGTGAACGAAGCGCGCACCGGAAAAGTTCTGTTCGACTTAGTCGCGGTGCGCGGCCTGGAGAGGCAGCAACTGGTCAAAGCCGGGCTGTTGCAGCAATACGCTTCGCCGGAAAGCGCTGCCTATCCTGCCGGTTTCAAGGATGCCAGAGGATATTGGGTCGACTATTTCGACGCCTACAATGTGATCGGCTATAACACCCAACTCGTCCCGCGCGATCAGGCGCCCAAGAGTTGGGAAGACCTGCTCGATCCGCGCTGGAAAAACCAAATTGCTCTCGACGAAGAAAATTATTCTTGGTACGGCGCGCTCACGCAAAAGTGGGGTAACGAAAAGACCCAGCGCTACATGCGCGCGCTGGCGCGCCAGAACGTTCACCTGCGGAGCGGCCAGACTCTGATTGCCCAATTGATGGCCGCGGGAAAATTCTCGGTAGCGATGGTGCTGGCCCACCGCATCGAGAAGATGAAAGAGCAAGGCGCGCCGGTGGAATGGGTCACGACTTTGGACCCGGTCACCGCGTCGCTTCACCCCATCGGCATTGCCGCCAAAGCGCCGCATCCGAACGCGGCCAAACTGTTCATCGACTTCATTCTCTCCGTGGAGGGCCAGCGCCTGTTGCTGTCGATCGACCGCACGCCGGCAAGACCCGGCATCGACACCAGGATGGAAGCCAAGAAGCTCAAGCTCTTTCCGATCGCGCCCGAGTTGGGCGAGCGCTATGGAGAGTTTCAAAAGGAATTCCGTGAAATCTTCGGGCGCTAGGCGGCACATCGCCTGCAACGGCAGAACTCCTCTCAACGCTTACTCTTGATTATTCGAATCGAGTTCGGTTATGGGACTCGGAGCTTGCCGCTGCGAGGTCGACATCGATGGGAGATCGCATTTTTCTGGCCGTGATCCTGTTGGGCGTTCCGCTCTTTGGCCGTTGCATCTTGCAGTCCGGGCAGGCACGGTTCTCTTGTGACGCAATCCAACGAAGCGACTGAAACGAGAGCGGCGACGCGCGGACCGCGCCTGCGGCTGGATTTAATTGTCCAGCGCTTGGCGCTGGCTGCGGCCGGCATCGTGCTCTGGTGGGTTTCGTCACTCTCGGTGCCCCACTACATCCTGCCCGGTCCGGCGCGCGTCTGGGAGGCGTTGCGGCTCATCGCCGCCAACGGCGATCTCTGGAACAATCTCGCTATCACGCTCTGGCGCGTCGTCTTTGGATTTGTCACTGCGGCGCTGGTCGGCTTGCCCTTCGGCATCGTGCTCGGCGCCAATCAACGCGCCGGTGAGTTTTTCGAGCCGGTCATCCCTGTGCTCAACACGGTTTCATCCGCGATCTGGGCAATCTTCGCAATTATCTGGTTCGGCATTTCCAACGCCACGACGATCTTCGTCGTGTTCATGACCGCCATGCCGCTGATCATCACCAACGTCTGGCAGGGCACGCGCACCGTCAGCGCCGACTTCATCGAGCTTGCCCGGGTGCTGCGCATGCCGCGCTGGAAGATCATGGAGAAGATTTATCTACCGACGATTCTTCCCTACTTTTTTTCCGGATCGCGCCTCGCCTTCGGCTTCAGTTGGCGCGTCTCACTGGTCGCCGAAACCATCGGCTCGTCGAGCGGCGTTGGCTACCGGCTGCGCCAGGCCGCGGATTTAATCCGAACCGACCAGGTATTCGCCTGGACGCTGACGCTCGTGATCCTGATGGCGACCATCGAAATGGCCTTGCTGAAGCCGCTGGAAAATTATCTTTTCCGCTGGAAAAAAGACGTGGAAATGCAATGATCGAAGAATACACCGGCAATTTTTTTCAGCCATGAATTCGCGCAACGACAGCCGGGAACCCTGCCCTGACGGAGCCCAGGCGCCCGCGATCCGTTTGATCGGCATTGGCAAGAGCTTCGCCAACGGCGATCGGACCATCGCGGTGCTGGATGACGTTCAGCTGACGATCGAGATGCAGGCGATTGTCGGCCTGATCGGCTCATCCGGCGCGGGCAAGAGCACGCTCCTCAGCATCATCGCCGGTATCTTGAAGCCCGATCACGGCCAGGTTTGCATCTGCGGTGCGGCGAGCGAAGAATTCAACGACTGGCGCTCGGTCGGCTACATGTTCCAAGACGATCGTTTACTGCCCTGGCGAAGCGCACAGCGCAACGTCGAGTTCGCTCTCGAAGCTGGCTCAGTCGCCAGCGAAGAGCGCGTCCGCCGCGCCCGCGCGGCGCTGGAACTGGTCGAGCTCGACGCCTTTGCCGATGCCTTTCCGTATCAATTATCCGGCGGCATGCGCAGCCGGGTCGCCCTGGCGCGAAGCCTCGTCACCGAGCCGCGCATCTTGCTGATGGACGAGCCATTCTCGCGTCTGGACGCGCAGACTCGCACGGCCATGCATGAAGAATTGCTGCGCATCCATCGGCTAAAACGTATGACCGTGGTCTTCGTCACCCACGACGTCGCGGAAGCGGCGCTGCTCGCCGATCGAGTCGCGGTCATGTCGCCGCGACCCGGTACCATCCGTGAAGTGATCGATATCGAGATTGCGCGGCCGCGCGACATCACTCAGCCGGAGGTAACGCGCTACATGCAACGTTTGCGCGCGGCGATCTGAGTTAATCAAATGACGATCGCGCGTTTCAATTGTCATTTCGAGCGAAGCGAGAAATCTTTCTTCGGATGAGGAGGCAAGGATGAAAATCAGTAAAGCTCTTTTTGCCGTAGCGGCTCTCTCTGCTTTGCTTTTGAACGCCGCGCCCGCCGGCGCCCAGAAGATGAAAGTCGGGTATTGGACCAGCGGCTTCAGCCTCGGTTTCGGCGCAGTGATGGAACAGATGAAGTTCGCCGAGAGTCAGGGCCTGAACGTCGAGTGGGTGAAGTTCGCCGAAGTGAACGGCCCGACCCGAGCAATTGTTTCCAACGCCATCGACATCGCCTTCGCGGCCCCGTCGACCAACTCCATCGGTATCGCCGCCGACGGCGTGCCGGTGAAGATCGTGCTCGCGACCCAGATCGCCGAGGCTCAGATCGTCGTGCTCGACGGCTCGCCGGTCAAAGCCGTCGGAGATCTCAAGGGCAAAAAGATCGGCATGTCGCCCGCCGGCAGCGCGACCCACGCCATCGCCACAGCGATTCTCGATCACAATTTCGGTCTGAAAAGCGTCGATTACAGCGTCGCGCCCGGCAACGAAGCACAACTCGCGCAGTTCTTGAGTCAGAAAGAAATCGACGCGGGCGTGCTCCGTTCCGTGACTCTCGCGCAGTTGGAAGATACCAAGCTACGCCGGCTGGCCAGCGTGGTCGACGAATGGAAAAAGCTCACCAAAGGCAACGCGCCACCGATCCTGGCGGTCACCATCGCTTACAATGATTACCTGGCGAAAAATTCCGAGGCCGTGGCCAAGTTTATCGCGGCGACCCGCAACGGTCTTCAGTATGGCTCGAAGAACAAAACGCGAGTCGCGGAGATTTTGCAGAAAGCGGCAAACATGAGCGCCGCCGATGCGCGAGCCTACGCAAGCCAGTGGGACGGCGCCTACATCGCAAGCTTCGAGCGCGCCGACATCGCCTCGCTGAAAAAAATGTACGACATCGTCAAAGCGGCCGGCGGGGCGACCAAAGACGCGCCCGACAGCGCTTTTGACAGCGGACCCTATCTCCGCGCAAAAAACATCAAATAGCCGGCGTGGTAATCAAGGAACGTCGATGCCGCCGATTTCCGCGATCGGGCGGCCAATGCAGCTTTTCAGGAGTGAAATGATTTTCTCCAAGAATCCTTCGTGATCGAAGTACAAAGCACCGAAATACTCTTGTCGATTGTGCTGCATCACGAGCACACAGTGAGGTATTCTCAGGATGTGGGAGGCGTCCTCTGCGTTAATCAGAACTCCCACTTCTCCCTCGGGCAACGGCATGTCGGGGCCGTACGGTCCCGCCCAGTTGGGCGGCCAATTGCTCTGACCCAGATACACCATCTGAGGATGTTTTCTTAACTCCATAAACGAACACGATATTAGGGTTCCCGGCCAGTCGCCGATTTCACCATGGCGGACCGGCGCGAGCGGCTACCTAAAACTTTGCGGAGATTTTTTGGATTGACGATGATGCGCCGTCCCTCCCGCAGAATAATATTCTCGCGGTCGAATTCATTGAGATATTGCGTGACCTGCTGACGGGAAGCGCCCACGATACCGGCAAGCGTTTCGTGGCTGATCGCCAAACTGATCAAGGTTCCGCGCGAGTCCGGAGAACCAAAACGCTCCGCCAGATTCGCGAGCTCGAGGGCGATCCGCCTGCGAACATCGAGACCGATTCCCCGGATACAATGAATATGCAAGCGCCTGCTCAAATGGAGCGTTGTCGCAAATCCTGCGAGAAAACTCTCGTAGGAAGCGCCCAAAAGAGCGTCGACAAAGACGCCGGGTTTAAGCGAGCCCACCACCGAAGGCTCGAAAGCATCGCAACGAAACGGATGGCGCGACTCCGGCACCAGAGAATCCATCCCGAAAAATTCTCCCGCGGGCAGCAAGCTCACGATCGTCTGGTGCACCGCCCCGCTATAAGACACTCTCACGACCCCCGAAATGAGCAGATACACCTGTTTGGCGGGCTCATCTTGATCCACAATGACCTGCCCTTTGGAGAAATTTTTGACCGAGAGCTTTTCAGCCAACTTCCCCAACTGAGCGCTCGACAAGCCATCGAGATTCTTAAGCTGTTTGAGAGAACTAACGTTTACACTTGCCATTTGGACAGGTATCCCCACCAGCCGGCACATCAACCTTTTGCGCTCACGTTTTTTAGTTGCTTTCGACACCGGACATCTACGCGCCAAAACATACTTAAAGACATCGGAATCTTCTGTCAGATACCTGACATTCCAGCAAAAATTCTACGGCGCGAGATCTGACAGCTCACACACCGTAATTGTGCAAGCGCCGGGCCATTTGCGACGCGAAAACATGCGCGCGCTGATCAGTGATTTTAAACGCGTTCGAGAACGATGAATGTTGAGAGCTAAAAAATTGCGGGAGATTGGCTAGTATTTTTCATACTGCCAACGATGCTGGAAAGACAGTTTTTCTTGGATTGGGCTTTAATTACGCCCCAGGTAAAAAAGAGCGAGCGCAGGTAAATATTACCGGGCAACGGGCCATCTCAAGCCAACTCGAAAACGACGCAGCAAATAAGTCATCTCGCTGGCGTGATTGATCAGCTTTCCGCCGACGAATATCGCCAAGCCGAAAAAAACATTCCGGCTGTTCCCGACGCGCCGTCCAGGTAGCGCGCTAAGGCCGTCACCATAAATAGTAGTCCAGTGATGACGAGCAGCATGCCCAACGCGAATGCAGCGACTCTCATGGCTGATCTCCTTTCTCGGGCACCTTACGGCGTAACGTTGGTGACAATTCTCCTTCTACCAATTTTTCGGATCCGCGGGGGCTAGAACTTTCCGTCCTTTTCCAGCTTGCGCACCACACCGTCGTCGACCAGATCTTCCGCCTTCAAGCGGCGGATCTTGTCGTTGCCGGCGCCGAGCAAACGGATCACGTTGCGCACACCGTCGACACTCGGATAAATCTTTCTGTCGTACAAGCCGACCATGCTCTGATAACCCTCTTCCGCGTCTTCGAGGCGCTTCAAGCGCAGCCCTTTGGCCAAACTCTTTAGCACTTGGGATTTGTTCTCCGGATTACGGATAAAGGCGACGCCGTCGAGCAAACCTTCGATGACGTTGCCGAGCGTCGTAGACAATGAGGCAGCCGTGCTTCGACGCATGATGATGCCGGTGCCCTGATAGGCGATCGGCAGCTTTTGCAAATCGGCGAGCAGCCGAAAGCCCTTGCTCTCAACGACCTTGGCAAAGGAATAACTCAAGTAGGCCGCATCGACGTTGCCCGCAAGCAGCGCCTGGGACACAATCGAGCTGTCGCCCAACCCGCGCATGTGAATCTTGTCGCGCTCCGGCGCGAGGCCCCAGTAATCGAGCGCGAGCATGGTGAAAATCCAGGTGCCGCCGCTCAAGCTGTTAACGCCCAGGCTCTTGCCTTTCAGGTCTGCCGGACTTTTGATTTTCGGATTGGCGGCAAACACACCGGTCAGGCGATTGATGAAACCCGCGACAAAGACCAGATCGGCGCCCTCGGCAATCGCGCCGAGGTTGGCTCCCGACACCGAACCCCAGTGCATGAACGATTCGCCGGAGCTGAGCGCCGCCATGCCGACCGGACCATTGCGCGCCTGCACGAGCGTCAGATCAACGCCGTGGCGGCGAAAAAAACCCTGATCCTGCGCCACGTACAGCGCGCCTTCCCGCTCGCTCGCCGAACCGGTGGTCGCAAGCACTTTTACGAGTGGCGACGCCGCTGCATGAACGAAGCCAATTGGAAAACACAGTGCAGCCAGCAGAAGCAACACATGAAGCGATGACCGTTTCATAGAGCGTTCTGCGGCGCCGTATCAGAACTGAATGAGATCGGAACGCGTGACGGTGACGTTGTAGCGATAACCGAAACTACCGAACTGAGAAAACGCCTGGAGCTTTTCCTTCTCGTCACGCTGAGTGGTGCAGTCCAGCGGGACATAAACGTAGTAGTCACGCACGCTGAACCCCGTCACGGCGCACTGCACGCAGCCGCGCGTAGCAATACCGGTGACGATAATGCGGCCTTCGCCGGGACGAAGTCGCAGCCGCTCCAGCAGCGCTTCCATGTCGGTTTTGTAGAAGCAATCGTGGGTGTACTTGACGACCACCGGCTCGCCCGATTGTGGTTTCAGCTCGTCGATGAATTCCGCGCCCCAGGTTCCTTCGACTTTCCGCACGACATTTTTGAAAAGCGTGAATTCCAGCGCATCCGGTCTACGCACCGACTGAGTGTGAACCACCAGACCGCCGGCCCGCTTCACGCGCTCGCGCAGTTCGGCGATCATTGGAATGATTCGCGCCGCTTCTTCGCCCATGTAGCGCTTGCCCTCCGGATGAAGATCTTCGTTCTCCATGTCGACGATCAGAAGCATCGTCTTTGCGGCCTCCAGCTTCACCGGAACCGGTTCGGGATAGTTAAGTTCGATCTGCATGCTGACTCCTTTTCAATCACTGCGAGTACAATTTCCCGCAGCTTGCTGCGTTGAATGAATTATCTTCCGAAGATTCGTCATTCCCGCATGTCTTAAGCGGGAATCCAGGCGAATCCGAAGCTGGATTTCCGATTGAACATCCCTCGTCCTTAAGCCGAGGGGTTACAAGCCAGTCGACTCGAAGTCGACTTTCTCTCTTCCGTCGTTCCGGCGGAAGCCGGAATCCAGGCGGCTCTTTGAACCTCACCGAAGGGACCTGGAGCCGGCCTGCGCCGGCATGACGAAATCTCTCTTCGTTTGAAGGCGGCGGGTTTTAACGGTCGCCCCGAATTGCGGGTTGTTCATTTTTTCGGCGTGATTATTTGCGCAGCCGTTCGATCCATCCTTCTTTCACGATCTTCTGCAGCGGCGTATCGTCTTTATAAAAATCGGGCTGGCGAAAGGCATCACTCGGAAACGGTTTGCGCGCCGACTGCTCGCGAATCACGGTTTCCAGGCCGGCCGCCGGAACCGTCGGAATCGATTTGAAAAGTCCCGCGTAGACCGTGACCATTTTATCCACCACTGCGGGGTCGGACTCGCGATACTCCTTCGCATAAACTTTTTTCGCCAAGGCCGGATCGGTTTTGATCACCTGGATCGCTTCCGTGTAGGCTTTCAGAAATCGCTCTATGGTGTTGGGATTTTTGCGCACAAACGCCCGGCTGCTGCCGACACACGACGGCGGGTATTTGAGATCGGTCTTGGACAAATCGATCAGCACTGGCCAGCCGCGCTGCAAAAACGGCAACGCATAGCGGATGGTCAGAATGCCGGCGGCGATCCTGCCGGTCTCCAGCGCCGCGGCGATTTCCGGTCCGCCGCCCAGCTGCAAGATCGTCATGTCTTTATCTGCGTCCATGCCGAGATATTTCAAAGCCGCGCGCAGATAGAAATGGATGCTCGAGCCCAGGCGCGTGACCGCGGTCGACTTGCCCTTGAGCTGTTCCGGCGTCTTAATGTCGGGCCGGCCGATCAAATAGACCAGATCGGTATCCAACGGACAGGCGAGCAGCACGGCGTCGCCGCCCTCGACTTTCGCCGCCACCACGGACTCGGCGCCGACACCGGACAATTGCAGCTCGCCGCTGAGAATGCCCATGGTGATCAGCGCGCCGCCGCGCATGAAGATGATCTCCACGTCGAGACCGTGCTTGGAAAAAATTCCCGCGTCGCGCGCAAGCCAGATAGGCAGAAAATGCGGCGGGTTGGTCACTGCGAAACGGACGTGCCGTGTCTCCTGAGCCACGACTTTAAACGGAACGCCTGCCAGCAGGAAAAAAACGAACTGGACTATCAGACAGAATCTAAAACACTTCATGTAAATCAACAGACCGCGTCCTCAACTAATTTTTCTTCTTATCGCCCGCCCGCTGATCCGGCCCGCTGTCGGCATAGCCGGGCTCGATCACCGAGTCGATGAAATATCTGCCGCCTTGAGCGACGATCTCCGCGCCCTTCTTCAAAGCTTTCATCAATGATTCAGCTGTCGTGACCGGCGCTTCGCCGTCGAAGCCCTGGGCACGCGCCATGGCGACCAGATCGACACGCGGGTCGTCGATGCGCTGGCCGATCCAGCGATTCTGCGGCGGGCGGCTGCGCATTTGCGCGACCCGCTCCTGATGCATCTCGTCGTTGAAGTAAGAGCGGTTATCAGCGATCACGAACATCACGGGAATTTCGAAATGCGCCGCTGTCCAGAGCGCGTTCACACCCATCAAGTAATCGCCGTCGCCGATCACACCGACGGTAATCCGGCCGCTGTCCTTGAGCGCCAACGCGGCGCCGATGGTATGGCCGGGACCGGTGCCCACCGCGCCGCCGCCGTCGTTGCCGAGAAACGACAGCGGTCCGTCGAATTCAGCGGCTTCGCCCGGCCAGCCGAGCGGAAGGCGCGCAAACGTTACCGGACGTTTTTGAGCGAACACACGCAGGGTCATCGCCATGTCCCACAACGTCATCGGTCCGGCTTTCGGCGCAGCTTTTTTCAACGCATCGTTCCAATGCACGATGCTTTTCATCTCCGGCCGCGATCGGACTTTGGCGGTCTTCTTCGATTCCACTTCGTCGAGCATCTGCGCGACGAACGTGTCGGGCTCGGCGTGAATCGGAATATCCACCGCCGGCATCGCCTGATGATCCATGCTCCAGCCGTTGGTGCGGTAGCCGTCCACTGAACAATGGATAACGGTTTTATCCACCGGCTGCTGCGTTTGCGCGACACCGAGTGCCAGGCGCAATACACCGGCGAGATCGAGCCAATCGAGGCTGATGAGCAGATCTGCTTTTTCAATCAGCGCCGTCGCCGCCTTGCTTGGACGCAAACAAGGAGCGGCGAGATGCAGCGGATGCGTCGTCGGAAAAGACGAGCCGTCGTTGCTGCTGGTCATCACGGCGGCGCCGATCGCCTCGGCGAAGCGCACGCGCCGATCCCAATCGTCTTGTTTGCGCGACATGCGGCCCATCAGAATGACCGGAAACTTTGCCCGCTCGATCGCTTTCAGGGCTTTATCAATCGACCCGTGCGGCACGGCCGGTGACGGCGCCGGCGCGAAACGCGACGGATCGGGAATCGACATTTCTTCGCTCAACGGAGATTCCTGAAGCCCCGCGTCGAGACAAATGTAAACCGGTCCGTAGGGCGCGCTGCGCGTGATCTGATTGGCGCGCAGCACCGACTCCACCGCTGCTTGCGGCGACGCGGGCTGATCATCCCATTTGGTGTAGTTGCGAATCATCGACGCCTGATCTTTCGAAGTGTGGATCCAGTCAATCCACGGCCGGCGCCGATGCGCATCCACCGGGCCGGTGGCGCCGAAGATGATCATCGGCGTGCGATCGCACCAGGCGTTGAAGATCGGCATGGTCGCGTGCATGAGGCCGACGTTGGAATGGAGCGCGACGGCCATCGGCTCCTCAGTGACCTTGCCGTAGCCGTCGGCGATCGACACCGCGTGCTCTTCGTGGAGACAGATCACCATCTGCGGATTGCGATTTCCCAGATAGTTGACGATGCTGTCGTGAAAGCCGCGATAGCTCGCGCCAGGCACCAGCGCGATGTACTTGAGATCGAGACGACGTGTCACTTCCGCGACTACGTCGCTGCCCCATTTCATCTGCGGTTTGCCGAGACTTTCCGGGCGATCGAGCGCAGCTCGATCGTTCGCCTTTGCCTGCTTGGTTTTTCCGAGGGTTGCTGTTTTCACCGGTTCTCCTTCTCTGAATGTTTTGATCGAAAATTCTGCGCGCGCTCAGCGCTTTTCTGCCGGCGTCGATGTCGCCGGCCCCATGCCCTAGACTTGAATGACGGCCTCTTCGTCCTTGGCGCCGTCGAAGTGAACTTTGCCGGCGTAGTGAATGACATAGCTTCCGGCGGAAGCCGGCACCGTGCTATCCGGATCGAACTTTTCACCCGTGCCCATCCACCAGGTGCCGCACAGGACCACAAAGAAACGATCGTTGGGATGAAAATGCGGCCGGCTCATGTTGCCGGGAAACCATTTGATGCGTACCACGTAAGGCCCCGGTTTGCTGGGATCGCCGAACAGCACGGCGGATTCATTGGTGCCGGCAGCATTCCTCACCCATTTGATTTCCGCCGGCGTCTTTAAATCCACCGCGGCGCGATCGATCTCGCCGGCACTAGCGGCCACGGCCGAAGAAATGAGCGCGAGCCAACTAAGAAGAATGATCCCGATGGAGCGCGTCATAATGCCTCCCTCGGATAATCGATGGTTGGCGGCGAAGACATCTTATTGCTTCGCGTGCTTCCCCGTGAGCTGCGGCGTGAAGCCTTCCAGGCCTTTTTCCTGGCGCTGGAGCCGTGTCTCGCGCGCCCAGGTGCGCTTGAGATCATCGCGAATTTTGACGTGCAAGCGGCCGAGCGGCTCGTTTTCAAGCTCGATCGAGTCGCCGTCCTGAAAAGGATTCAAGCCGCGGTGGTTGGTGCCGCAGGCGAGCACGTCGCCCGGCTCGAGCGGATGAATTGAACTCACCCACTCGATGCAGCGGGGAATTTTGTGCGCCATGTCGCTGGTATTGTAGTTTTGCATCAGCACGCCGTTGTTCCACAGGCGCACCTGGAGATGATGCGGATCTTGGATTTCATCGGCGGTGACCAGATACGGACCCATCGGCCCGAAGGTCGCGCGCGACTTCATCTGATAAAAGGTGTTGCCTGCGGGCGGCAGCCCGCGCGCCGAGCCGTCGATGAAATTGACGTAGCCGAACACGTAATCCATGGCTCTCGCTGCCGGCACATTGTCGGCGCGCTTGCCGATCACTACCGCCATCTCCGCTTCGCCCTCGAAAATGGCCGCGGGCGCGTCAGGCAGAACCATCGTATCGCCGTCGCCGATCACACAGGTCGGCGATTTGTGAAACGCATTGATTGGAGCCGCCTCCTTGCGCGTACCGTCTTCCATGTAATTCACCGCCATGCAGTCGATGTTGACCGGCTTTGGCAGAGGCGCCCGGAGCCGCACGCTCTCGAGCGGCACGCCGCCGCCGGCCGCGGCTTTCTCGAGCGCGCTTCGATACTCGCTGAAACGCTCGATCAGTCCGCTGATTAAATCATGCGGTCCGAGATGCGGAATTTCCCGGACCAGGGTCGACACATCGACCACGTTATCGCCGTGCAACACACCGAGCTTGAAATCATCAAAGAACACGAGCTTCATTTTTCCTCCCTACGTCGTGACAAGGTTTGAAGCAACCAATGGGGACCGGGGATTGAAGATAGAGGATCGGAGATAGAAATGCGATCCTCCATTCCCGATCTTCTTTCGTCGAGAGCTACCAGCGGTCCTTCCCCATAGACCAGCGGTCGAGACTGGCGAGGTATTCGCGGAAGAGCACCATGCGCATCGCAACCGCGCGACGTACCCGGTCCTGGCGATCTTCCGTGGTCGCGTAGCGCTTCAAGAAAAGCTGCGGCACACTGCCGTGTCCTTCTTCGTCCTCGGTGATTTTGCGGTAGGGCTGCTTGATCCACTCGGGAACATCGGGCGATTTGAGACACATCTGAATGAGATGGTTGGCGACCGTTTCACCCGCCAAGGACAATCCGGCGATGCGCTCGCAGGTGTCGTTCAATCCTTCCATGGCATTGAACATGGCGATCTGCGCCGGCAAGGGCTTGTAGTCGAACGGCTCGGCGCCGAGGTCGCGGATGCGCTTGCTCAACAATTGCGCGTGCACCATTTCTTCGTGGGCCGATTCCGCCATGATCGCCTTGATGTCCAGCTCCGGGGTCGTCTTGAGCCAGGTACCGAACAGATCCGCGGCGCGTAGCTCGTTGAAGAGCCGGCTTTGCATGACGCGAATGCGCTCGTCGTCGCTGTGCAGCGGAATGTAACTGTACGCCGGCGGATTCGTGTCGAGAAACTGACAGAACTCGCGCACCGGCGTCAGGATCTCGGTTAAAAATTCTTCGCTATTCATTGCTTAACCTCTTCGATTCAAACTGAGGATCGAGAATGCAGAGTCGAGAATGGATGATGGAGGATCGAGGATGGAAAGAGCGGATCAGCTTTCCTCGGTCGTCGATCCTCCATCCTCGATCTTCGATCCTCGACCCATTCCAATTAAACGCGCCATCCCTTCTGCGAAATATCAACGCCATTCCCTTCGGGATCGTGCACGCGATACTCGGCAAAGGGAATCCTATCTGGACGCGCCGCGCCGCGCGGCACGCCGGCCTTTTCGGCGCGCGCTTGCATCTCTTCATTGCTTTTTACGTGAAAGCCGAAATGATTGAGTCCGATCGGCTCTTCCGTGCGCTGATAGAGCAACGCCAAGTTGAAGTAACCGTCGGAGACGAAGATCGAAGAGCGATCCGAGCGCTGGACTTCTTTCATATCGAGCAAGATGCAATAAAATTCGGCGAGGCGCTGCGGTTGCGGCGTATAAATCGCGATGTGGCGAATCGGCACCGGCCGATGTTCGTAGGCTACATCAAAAGCGCGCCGGCAAACTCCCACGCGATTGCCGTCAGGATCGTGCAGCTCAAACTCCACGCCGGTAACCGAATCGATCGGCGCCAGGTCCGACTCGGCGCAGCCGACACGGACGAGCTTCTTGCCGAGCGATTCCACGCGCACGGTTTCAAAACTGAGTTGGCACAAACCCTGCTTGTTTGTCTCGGGTTCGTGAAACAGGGCGAGACTAAAAACTCCGTCCGACAGAAACACCGCTTCTTTTGTTTCTTCTATTTTTTCCAGTTCGAATACTTGCTGATAGAATTCCGCGAGCCGTCCGGGATTTTCTGCGGCAATCATCAGTTGACGCAATTGAGGCATGACTTTGACCTTTCCAGTGAGAATTAAACCGTCGCCGTGATTGGCGCATTCGCGTAGGCTGAAATTGCTGCCGCCGCTGACTGATCTGGTGCCGGCGCGCGCACCGGCACCAGCAGTCTGAACACGCTGCCGACGCCCACTTCGCTCGACAGGCGAATTTCGCCGCCGAGTGCGGCGGCGAGTTTGCGGCAGAGCCCGAGACCCAATCCGGTGCCGCCATATTGACGCGTGGACGAACCGTCGAGCTGGCGAAAGTCCTCGAAAATCACGTCCTGATCTTCGCGCTTGATGCCGATACCGGTATCGGCGACGGCGATCTCCAGAAACTTCGCGTCGGCTTCCGCGGTTTCGCGGATGGAAAGATCGATCTTGCCCTTCTCGGTGAACTTGAGAGCATTGGTGAGAAGCTGCGCCAGAATCTGTTGGAGTTTCTGACCGTCGCTCTCGATGGTGTCAATGGCAGATTCGATGTGAATGCCAAACTGGATCGGACGTTGGCGGATCAGCCGCTGGGTCATCAGCTCTAGCACCCTCAGAATTTCCTTCAGCTTGACGATTTCGAACTGCGTGGATGATCCGTCGGCCTCCATGCGCGAGAAATTCATCAGATTGTCCATCAGGCCGGACAATTCCTGGCCGTTGTTGATCATTCCGTCGAGCCACTTGCGTTGTTCTCCGCTTACATCCCAGGCGCGCAGGAGTTCGCTGAACCCGATGATCGTGCTAAGTGGCGTGCGGAGTTCGTGACAGATGTTGGCGACAAAGTCCTTTTTGATGCGGTCCATCTCGAGCAACTTCCGGTTGCTGTTTTCCACTCGACGATAGGCTTCGATCGACTGCTCGTAGAGGCGACCGTTTTCCAGAGACAAGGCCAATTGATCGCTGAGGAGCGACAGCAAACGAAAATCTTCGGCGCTGTATTCATGACCTGAGGGCTTGGCGCCGAGCGCCACTGCGCCGCGCACTTCGCGCTCGTACACCAGAGGCAGCAGTAGCTCCGCACTCCAGCTGTGAAAAATTTCCAGCACGCGCTCGCGGTTTTTCTGATAGCGCGGATGACTCGCAGCTTCGGTGCGGGTCACGCCTGGGAAATCCGCGTCTGGCCAGAGCTGCGCTAGCCTTTCGTTCGCCGCCGCGCTGACGTCGTTATCGATGGAAGCCGATTCTCCCGCGACGATCAGCGGCTCGGACGCATCCTTGGCCCGATAAACAATCACCGCGCCGGCGATGCCGAGCGGCGGTGTGATCCGCTCGAGAAATCCCTTGGCCAGCGTCGCCGCGGGATTGAGCGTGCGCAGATAAAGACTGATTTCCGCCTGAAGCGCGGCTGGATCGTACTCCTGACGAAAGATGTAGCGGTCGACGACACTTTCGAGCCAGCGCAGCAGTGGATTGAACAGAATGACTACGAGCACGGAGAAAAAAATCGGCACCAGGGGATTCTGCGCGTAGTCGCCGAGCCACGGCGTGACAACGTAAGCGATCACGGCGTAGATCGCGACCAGTAACGTCAACAGACCGATACGGCTCAAGCCGACGCGGAGCGCGTTGCCGAGCTCGAACAGGCTATACTTGAGCAGCGCGTAGGCCACCGAGATAGGGAAAAAGATCGTCGGCACCAGAGCGAGATTGTACGGAATTTGAATCGAATAGGCGCTCGTCAAAAGCGCCATCAAAGCCGGCAGGAGAAATCCCAACAGCGCGCCGACGAACATCACGCGCAGGCGCGAACGTTCGAGATGCGATTTGCAGCGGCGCAGTGCTTGGCCGGTAATCCAGAGAAAACTCGCCGCGCCGACGCAGACGTACAGATAACCGGCGCGGAAGTTGTCGATCCAGATTTCCAGCGGACCGAAATAGGTCAGGCTGTTGACCAGTCCGAGTGTGACACCGACGCCGTAGACGAACGTGACCACGCGCAGTCGCGGCACGGTCTGGGCGCCCGCATCCTTGAGTAGCAGCGCCAGATGGATTGCGGCGCTCGGGGTGAGCGCCAGCGCGAAGATGCGCAGCTCCTTGGGCAGCATCGCTTCGGTCATGAAATCGAAGGTGGTTTGAAACCAGACGAAGACCGCCAGCACCATGAAACACAAGGGCAGGGCGACGGGTGAAGAGGCGCGGTAAAAGTAGGGTGCGACGCCGACCAGCAAAAACGCCAAACCGATAATGAGATAAATGCCGAAGCTGAGCAGCCAGTCGCGAAAACTGAAAGTCATCGTGGCAACGGTGTAGTCGCGCACCTCCGCGCCGTGCTGGATTTGATAACGAATCGGCGTCCCCACCGGCGCGTGCCGCACGGAGTCGTACAGAGCCGCGCGGTCTTGAAGCGGTCGCCCCGCCATGCTCACCACGCGATCGAGTGATTGCAGGCCGGCCTCGGCGCCGGTCCAGCCGGGCACGGAGTAAGGACCGACGGTAAGGTTTTCGTGAACGAAAAATCCGGGGAAAGGTTGATTGATCCAGCGGCCCGAGGAAAGAAATGATTCGCCGATAAGCAACACGCCGAACAGGCCAGTCAATGCAAGCAGCGAGTATCTTTGCCAGGTCTGAGGACCCATGGGCTCTCCCTCCCCGCGCGCGAACTTTTCGACACAACGGCTTATCAAGCCGTCTCGAAGCCTGTCAAGATAACCGAGAGAGCGTAAAAGGCGGGATACAGGGAAAGCTGGAACCCGAGTCTTCAAACTGGTAGAGCAAAACCCCGCGCCGCTAAATTTTCGCGACGGTTTCGCTCGGCAGCACGATGCGCGTTTGCCGTCCCAAGATTTCGAGCAGCACCGCGACCCGTTCGCTGCCTTTGAGCTTCTGTTCGAAGATCGCCTCCAGACCCGAGAAGGGACCTTCGTTGATGCGAACGGTATCACCGGGTTTGGCGTTAACCGGATCGACTTCGGCGACGCCGCCCGGACAACGCTCACGCAAAGCTTGAATGATGCCTTCGCCGACTTCCGCGACCCGGCTGCCGAAGGTGAGAAAGTCTTTGACGCCGGGAGAATAGCGCGCAGCCTTGCCGGCAAGCGCCATGTCGAGCCGGCAGAATACGTAGCCGGGAAACAACGGCGCCAGCACCCAATGAAAGCGGCTCCCGATGCGCCGCCGCGTGCGCATCCACGGCAAAAACACCTCCAGACGAAGATCGGTCAACCGCCTCTCGACGTCTTTTTCCCGGTTCGCCTTGCTTCGAATAGCGTACCAGCGAAGGCCGGGCTCGATTTGCAGCGATTCCTGTCTCATGCGGTTCAACTCACCTCGTTCATGGGTTTAGAAAACATCGGGCTACCACGGCTACTGTAACAAACAACTTGCGTTAGTAAAAACTCAGGTGCGGAAAGTCGTCACACTGAGCGCACGCTTCTGAATTTTCTTGACTTCATCAGTAATTTAAGGTGCAATACCACTCTGTGAGATGAATTCTCGTTGTATTGTTGACGTCTAACGTTTGAAGAGGCGCGTGGCTGCCCGACCAGGAAACTTGAGGAGGTCGAATGCAAGCCTTGAAATACAACTGGTTCCCCGCATCCCGGTTCTTTCCCTTCGCATTCGTGTCCCAGCAGTTTGCTCGCGCAAGGTGATGCACGATCTCCGATCACCCAGCGCTTTCGTTTCCGTATCCACATTTCATTATTATTCACAGCATTTTCGCTTTCTTTTTAGTTTTTGGGGTGGGGCATTTACACCAACCATTGGCCATAGCATGATGATTAAGGGAGGCTGCTCCTATGGAAAATAAGGAATTCGAGAATCTCATCAAAAAAGACCGCGACCAGCACCAGGCCCGCGCCTGGCGCGGCAATCTTCTCGGCTATCTCGAAAAGGTCAAAGCGGAGCCCACCCAGGCCAAGCTCGCCCACGCCCGCACCTACGACACCATTATGAAGCGTGGCGTGCGCGAGATCCACGAGAACAGCGATCCGCACGTAAAGCGCCTCTACAAGGACGAGTCGATCAAGCTCTTCGATTTTTTCAACGACGAGTTTTTCGGCATCGAAAAGACGGTCTCGCAGATCGTCCGCTATTTTCATGCCGCTTCGCTCAAGGGCGAAGAAAGCCGCCAGGTCCTTTACCTGATGGGTCCCGTGGGCTCGGGGAAAAGCTCGCTGGTGGAAAAGCTTCACCGCGGCCTCGAGGAGAGCGAGCCATTTTACGCCATCGAGGGCTGTCCGATGTTCGAAGAGCCGCTCCATTTGATTCCGCGCCATCTGCGCAAGGAATTCGAGAAAATGCTCGGCGTCCACATCGAAGGCGACCTCTGCCCGGTGTGCCGCTACAAGCTGATTCACGAGTACGCCGGCAAGTATGAGGAATTTCCGGTTTGCACCGCGGAATTTTCCAAGCGCTCGCGCGTCGGCATCGGTGTCGTGCCGCCGGTAGATCCGAATAACCAGGACACCTCGGTGCTGATCGGCAGCGAGGATATTTCCAAACTCGACCTTTACTCCGAAGGCGACCCGCGCGTGCTGGAATTGAACGGCGCGCTCAATATCGGCAACCGCGGCCTGGTCGAGTTTATCGAAGTTTTCAAGAACGAGATTGAGTATCTGCACTGCATGATCACCGCGACCCAGGAGAAAGTCGTGCCGGCGCCCGGCCGCCACGGCCTGGTTTACGTCGACACAGTGATCGTCGCACACTCCAACGAAGCGGAGTGGCAGAAATTCAAGGCCGACCACACCAACGAAGCGATCCTCGACCGCATCGTCGTGGTGCGCGTGCCCTACAATCTGCGGTTGTCCGAAGAAGTGAAGATCTACCAGAAGATCATCCGCAATTCGGACTTCCGCGCCCACGTGGCGCCGCACACGCTGGAAGTAGCCTCCATGTTTGCCATCCTGTCGCGCCTGGAGCCCACCAACAAGTGCGATCTGATGACCAAGCTCAAGCTCTATAACGGCGAGGAGGTGATCGAGAAAGGGCGCACCAAAAAGGTCGACGTGCAGGAACTGCGCGACGGCGCCAAGCGCGAAGGCATGGCAGGTATCTCCACGCGTTTCATCATGAAAGCGCTGGACAACGCCCTGTCGGATAACCACGCCGGCAACTGCATCAATCCGATCAACGTGCGCGAAGCTCTGATCAACATGGTCAAGGAAGCCGACCTGCCGGACGACACACGCAAGCAGTATCTAGAATTTCTGCAGGACACGCTGCACAAGGAGTATCTGGAGATCCTCGAGAAGGAAATCACCCGGGCCTTCGTCTATTCCTATCAGGAGCAGGCCGAAGCGCTGTTCCAGAATTACCTCGATCACGCCGAGGCCTACGTCAACAAGAGCAAAGTAAAAGACCGCAACACCAAGGAAGAACTGGCGCCTGACGAAGGGTTCATGAAATCGATTGAGGAGCAAATCGCGATTATCGGCTCCGCCGCCGACGGTTTTCGCCAGGAGGTCATCGCCTACTTATGGGCGGCGAACCGGCGCGGCGAAAAGATCGATTACCGGAGCTACGAGCCTTTGAAAGAAGCGATCGAGAAAAAGCTCATCACCTCGGTGCGCGATCTGAGCCGGGTCATCACCAAAGCGCGCATGCGCGACGAAGAGCAATCGGAAAAGTATGACGCCATGGTCAAAACCCTGCTCGACCACGGTTACTGCCCGAGCTGCGTCGACGTGGTGCTCAAGTATGCCGCGAACAATCTCTGGAAGGACTAGCATGACCGGCCGAGAGGCGTGCCTTCGCGTCTCTCGGTTTTGAGGATAATCCGTGCAGACTATCTTTCGCCCGTACAATTCTTCTTCCGGCCAGCGCAGCGACCGCAGCGCCGGCGATCGCCTGCGCCATCGCCAGAAAGTCCGCGAAGCGATCCGCAACAACATCGCCGACATCATCGCCGAGGAATCGATCATCGGCAAAGACAAAAACCGTATCATCAAAGTGCCGATCCGTGGCGTCAAAGAGTACCGCTTCATCTACGGCGAGAACGCTCCGGGCATCGGCCAGGGCAGCGACGGCGAGCCCCGACCCGGCGACGTGTTAGGCCAGGGCAAAGACGGCCAAGGCAGCCAGCAGGCCGGCGATAGACCCGGGGTCGACTATTACGAGACCGACGTCAGCCTGGATGAATTGATCGACCTCATGTTCGAGGACTTGGAGCTGCCTGACATCGAGCGCAAGCGGCTCCGCCAGATCGAGGTCGAGCGCCAGTTCCGCCACAAGGGATTCCGCCGCAAAGGCATTCGCGTGCGCTTGGATAAGAAGCGCACGGCGCGCTCGCGGGTCAAACGCAAAAAGGCTTCGATCAAGCATCACCCCGGCCTGCCGGCGCCGCAACGTTTCCCCTTTCACATAGACGATCTGCGCTACCACCACACGATCACCGACACGCGCAACGAATCCAACGCGGTGGTGCTCTGCATCATGGATACGTCGGGCTCCATGGATACCATGAAAAAATACCTGGCGCGGAGTTTTTTCTTCCTGCTCTATCAGTTTCTCTGCACCCGCTACCAGAACGTCGAGATCGTTTTTATCGCGCACCATACCGAAGCGCGCGAAGTCACTGAAGAGGAGTTTTTTCACAAGGGCGAGTCCGGCGGCACTTTCATCTCGTCCGGTTACAATAAGGCGCTGGAAATCATCGAGCAGCGCTACCATCCGACGCTGTGGAACGTCTACGTGTTTCATTGCTCGGACGGCGACAACTTCGAATCCGACAACGAAGCGGCGCTCAAGGCCGCGCATGAGCTGACCCAGGTGGCCAACCTTTTCGGCTATGGCGAGATCAAGCCGCTCGGCTCGGGCTATTACGGCAGCAGCATGATCACGTTTTTCTCGCAGATTCAGGAAGCCAATTTTCAGACCGTGCAGATTCAGAAAAAAGAAGACATCTGGAATTCTTTCAAGACTTTTCTTAGCAAGGACCGCGCGCGCGAAGACGCCGCCTGACCCCTCATGGCCACGGCCTACGATATCGAAGATCTCGAGCGTTGGAATGAGAAGATCGTGGCACTGGTCGAGCGTTTCGGCCTGGACCCGTTTCCGCAGGAGTTCGAAGTCTGCGATCACGAGGACATGCTCTCCTACATGGTTTACTCGGGCATGCCGTCGCACTATCCGCACTGGTCCTTCGGCAAGAATTTCGAGAAGCTAAAGACTCTCTACGAATACGGCGTGAGCGGTCTGCCGTACGAAATGGTGATCAACTCCAACCCGTCGATCGCCTACCTGATGCGCGACAACAGCCTGGCGCTGCAGGTGCTGACCATCGCCCACGTCTACGGCCACAACGATTTTTTCAAGAACAATTTCACCTTTCGCTCGACCCGCGCCCAGTACACCATTGAGACGTTCAAGAGCCACGCCAACCGCGTGCGCCACTACGTCGAGGACCCGAGCATCGGCTTGGAAAAAGTCGAGGCGGTGCTCGACGCCGCGCATGCGCTCTCTTTGCAGTGCCGGCGCAATCTTGCGATCAAGAAACCCACGGCCGAAGAAGCGCTCAAGATGAAAATGGCGGAGTCGGTGCCGCCTGCCGATCCGTTCGGCAGTATTCATCGCCGCCGCGAAACGCCGGCGCCGGACCTGAGCAAGATACCCCTCTATCCGGACGAAGACCTGTTGATTTTCATCCGCGATCACAACCGCCAGTTGAGCGAGTGGGAACGCGATCTTCTGACCATCGTGCAGGCGCAGGCACATTATTTCGTGCCGCAGATTGAAACCAAGATCATGAACGAGCTTCTGGCACAAGCGGATTCTCGAAAGCCTCGAGCTCCCCCAGGAGCTTCACATGGAATTCCTGGTGCGCCACACCCAGGTGCTACGCCCAAGCCCCGGCAGTTTGAATCCGTACCACGTCGGCATGAAGGTTTGGGAAAACATCGAGAAACGCTGGAACAATCCAACGGCGGAAGACATCGAAGAATATGGCCTGCGCAAAAAGAGCGCCGGCGAAAAACTGTTCGAAGTACGCGAGGTGGAACGCGACGTTTCTTTTTTGCGTCGCTACCTGACCGAGGAGCTGATCCGCGAGCTCAATCTGTTCGAGTATAAGAACCGCGGCAACGACCAGATCGTGAGCCGCGTCGCCGACGAGGAAAATTGGCGCGACATCAAGGAAACGCTGCTGCAAAACGTCGGCACTGCAACCATTCCGGTCATTAAAGTCGAAGACTCCGACTACGGCAACAACCGCACCCTGCTGCTCAGGCATTACCACGACGGGCGCGACCTTCAGCTCGACTACGCCGAGCGCACCTTGAAATACGTAAATCAGCTGTGGGGCCGCGACGTGGCTCTCGACACCGTGCTCGACGGCCGCCAGACTCAGCTCGTATTCGCCGACGGCAAATTCGCTCTCAAAAAAGCCGCCTGAAGTTCCCTAGCCTCAATTTGCCAAATCTCGGGCGCCATGCGACTACTGAACCCTGAGCAGTCCGCGCCATGGCCTCGTCCGAACTGATCGCAGCGGTACAAAAGCTTATTACTAATTCGCTCGCGCGCGTTGCGGTCGGCGGCCCGGCTATCTGTGCGATCATCGGCGACGCCCCATCGCATTACTCCAAGAGCCCACAGTTATGGAACGCCGCGTTCGAGCAGCTCGGCATGAACGCGGTCTACCTACCCTTCGATGTCGACGACTCTCTTCTTCAAGAGCTGCTTGCGCTGTTGAAGTCCTCGAAACAATTCCTGGGCACGAACGTAACCGTGCCGTACAAACTGCGTGCGCTGGATTTTGTCGATGAGATCGACCCCGCCGCGCGCCGCATCGGCGCCATCAACACAATCGTGCGCAGCGGTGACGGTCGATTGACCGGTCACAATACCGACGGCACCGGTTTCATCGAAAGCCTGGTGCAACCCCAACCTGATCGGAGCGGAAGTTTTCTTGACTCACTCAATGATTTGAACGTGTTGCTGCTCGGCGCCGGCGGCTCGGCGCGTGCCGTAGCATTTCACGTCGCCGATCGCCTCGAACACGGAGAGCTGATTATCTGCAATCGCACAATCGAAGCGGCGCGCTCTCTGGCCGGCGATGTTGCGAACGCCGGCGGTCGAGCTGCTGCGATTTCGGAGGCGGAAATAAAGGATTGGGTGCCGCGCGCCGGATTAATCATCAACAGCACCACCAAAGGCCAGGGCGGCCTGCGTAAATTGTCCGATGGCCGGGTCACTTTTCTTGAAGCCTATTCCGCCTTGGCGCCGGCGAATCCACCGATTTTTGCGGAAGCGGACGCGGAGACAACGGATTTTGCCGAGCGCTCAGTAAAAGCGGCACGAGCCGACGCCGAAGCAAACCTGAAAGTTTCAGCGGAGCTGATTGCTCGTGCGCCGCGTGAGGCGCGCTTTTACGATCTGGTATATCATCCGGCGGAAACCGTTTTCCTGCACCAGGCGCGGGCCGCCGGCCACGCTGCGATGAATGGCCAGGCCATGATCGTCAATCAGGCGGTCCTTGCCTTTTGCGACCACATCTGCGCCGCCGAGCTCCGCCGGCGCGGCCTCGACACGCCGGAAACGCGCCGGCAAATTTTAGAGACGATGTATCAAGCGTGGTAGAGCGAGAGGGAAACGTTCTTAGGAGCTTTCGATGATCGCGCCACACTCCTCGCAGCGGTAGCGCACCGCGGTGCTGCCAGAGGGTTTGACCTCCTCAAAATCGTAGCGACGCTCGCCGAGTCGATCGAAGCATTCCGGACAGTAACCGTCGCCAAGCTCTGCGGCGTCGAGAGTCAAATGACATTGACGGCAGCGCAGCGTGCGCTGCCTCTCCGGCAAAAGCTCGAGCGCGGTATGACTGCATGCGACCATAAGAAATAAACCGAAAAAAACTTAACGCGACAGCTTGGTAATCGAAAGAATATCGCCGGCGCTCACCTGCACGACACCCTGGGCCGACTCGACAGAGAGATTGCCCGCGGCATCTTTGTGCTGAATATTTCCTTCCATAGGATTGGGAAAAATCCCGGTTTCGGGCCGCAACGTCACCTTGACTCGATCGCCGATCGCCAAGAGTTTCAATGCGTTCGCCAGCGATTCAAAAATGGCCATGGTTCCTCCAGTAAAAACGGATGCAGCACATGGTAGTTTTCAGTGTAGCTCTTTTTTGCGGCGCTTTCATGAAGCGCGGTTTATTGACAACCCAATCCTGAATGGTTCGTCCATTAGGGCTATCGCGCAAAGCTCGGTCACAGCTCCAATCGATTCAGCCGCAGCGCATTGCTGATCACCGACACGGAGCTGAACGTCATGGCTACACTGGCGATCACCGGGCTGAGAAGCACGCCGAAAAACGGATACAGCACGCCGGCTGCGATGGGAATGCCGAACACATTGTAGACGAATGCAAAGAAAAGATTTTGCCGGATATTTTTCATCGTTCCACGACTCAGCCGGCGCGCCCTGACGATGCCGCGGAGATCGCCTTTGACGAGGGTCACGCCGGCGCTTTCCATCGCCACGTCGGTGCCCGTGCCCATGGCGATGCCGACCTGGGCTTGTGCCAGAGCCGGCGCATCGTTGACGCCGTCGCCCGCCATCGCCACGGTCCGTCCTTCGGCTTGCAGCTGTTTCACGACTTCACTTTTCTGGTTCGGCAAAACTTCGGCGTGAATCGAATCGATGCTGAGCCTCTTGGCTACCGCTTCGGCGGTGGTCCGGTTGTCGCCGGTCAGCATGACGATCCGCACACCGTCGTCATGCAAGCCCCGGATTGCCTCGGCGGTCGACGCTTTCACGGGATCGGCGACGCTTAGCAAACCCGCGACCGCTCCGTCGATCGCAACGAACATCACCGTCTGTCCATCCTTCCTCAGCTCCTCCGCGCGCGCCGCAAGCCCGGTATCGGTAATGCGCAGTTCATCGAGCAACCGTCGATTACCGAGCGCTACTTTTGTCTCGTCGACCGAACCCACAACGCCTTTGCCCGTGAGCGAATGAAAATCGCGCGCCGTGCCGACTTTGAGTTTTCTGTCTTCGGCCTCGGCCACGATCGCCGCGGCAAGCGGGTGTTCACTGCCGCGTTCCAGACTCGCAGCGAGGCGGAGGATCTCGTTCTCGTCGTTCCCCGGCATCGTCACAACCGCGGCTAGACGCGGCTTTCCTTCGGTAAGTGTGCCGGTTTTGTCGACCACCAGCGTGTCGATTTTTTCCAGGACTTCTAGAGCCTCGGCATTCCTGATCAACACACCCGCGGTCGCGCCGCGTCCGGTGCCGACCATGATCGACATCGGCGTCGCCAGACCGAGCGCGCATGGGCAAGCGATGATCAATACTGCGACCGCGTTCACGAGCGCGTACGCCATCGCCGGCGCGGGACCGACGAGCGCCCACACGATGAAGGTGATCCCCGCAACCAGCACAACCGCGGGAACGAAATAGCCCGCGACGACGTCAGCCAGTTTCTGAATCGGCGCGCGGCTGCGCTGCGCCTCGGCGACCATGCGCACGATCTGCGCTAAAAGCGTATCGCTGCCGATTCGCTCGGCGCGCATGACGAGGCTGCCGGTTCCATTAACCGTCCCGCCGGTGATTCGGCTGTCCTTGATTTTTTCGACTGGAATCGGCTCGCCGGTGATCATCGACTCGTCGACCGCAGTCGAGCCTTCCAGCACCACGCCGTCGACGGGAATTTTTTCACCCGGACGCACACGTAACCGATCGCCGACCTGCACGAGCTCGAGCGCCACGTCCGTCTCTGTGCCCTCGTCCCGCACGAGGCGCGCAGTCTTGGGCGCAAGTCCCAACAACGCTTTGATCGCCTTGCTGGTTTTGCTGCGGGCGCGAAGCTCCAGCACCTGGCCGAGCAAGACCAAGGTAGTAATCACCGCCGCGGCGTCGAAATAGACCCCGACTGCACCGCCATGACCGCGAAACGCCTGCGGAAAGCCGTCGGGAAAAACCGTCGCGGCGACGCTGTAGCCGAACGCCGTGCCGACGCCGATCGCGATCAAGGTGAACATGTTGAGACTGCGGTTCACGATGGAATTCCAGCCGCGCTGAAAAAATGGACCGCCCGCC
>Ga0310810_10000486_pt1 | contig 40344 bp, 40 predicted proteins | sample NCmetagenome_FD_207641 | JGI IMG/M metagenome (GOLD analysis project Ga0310810, IMG submission 207641) | Soil microbial communities from experimental microcosm in Duke University, North Carolina, United States - NC | ecosystem: Engineered > Artificial ecosystem > Soil microcosm > Unclassified ...
CAAGCCGGTTCGTTTCATGGCCTATAACCCGCGCGATCGTTACTACCAAAAAGCCAAGCAGGAAGGCTACCGTTCGCGGGCCGCCTACAAACTGCTCGAGCTGCAAGAGCGCTATCGGCTGCTCAAAGCGGGCGACGCGGTCGTGGATCTCGGTGCCGCCCCCGGCGGCTGGCTTCAGGTCGCGGCAAAAACTATCGGACCCAAAGGCAGGATCATCGGCATTGACTTGGAGCCGATTCAACCTTTTCGCGAGGCCAATATCATCTTGATTCAGGGCGACATGACCAGCACGGATATCCAAAAGAAAATTCAGGAACTCTTGAACGGCCCGGCGGACTGCGTGCTCTCCGATCTCGCGCCCAAGCTGAGCGGCATCCGCGACGCAGACGCGGCGCGCTGCCTGGCATTGAATCAGGCCGCGCTCGTCGTCGGCTCTCAACTCTTGCGGCCCCATGGCTCGCTTCTGATCAAGAGCTTCATCAGCGACGATCTGCAGAGCTTCACGGCGGAACTCAAGAAATATTTCTCCGCGGTGCAGCGCACCAAACCGGAAGCGACGCGCCAGGGTTCGTCGGAATTTTACTTTTACGCCAACGGCTTCACCGGCACTGCGGGTTGAAGCTCATGCCGGAATTGAGACACGATCCGATCACCGGCCGTTCGGTGATCATCGCTTCAGAGCGAGCCAAGCGGCCGCGCCAGCAGCTGGACAGACCCGATCCAACCCTAAAAGAGGCCGAGCCCTGCGCGTTTTGTCCCGGCAACGAAGCACTGACACCGCCGGAAGTGTGGGCGCTGCGCAAAGACGGCACACGCGCCGATCAGCCGGGCTGGAGCGTGCGCGTAGTGCCGAACAAATATCCTGCGCTGGAATCCAGCGGAGCGTCGATCGCCAAAAAAGACGGCATTTATGAATCGGCAAGCGCCATCGGTGCGCACGAAGTCATCATCGAAAGCCCTGAACATCTGGCCGATATGGGCTCGCTTAACGTCGGCCAGTGGACCGATGTCGTGCGCGCCTATCAAGCGCGTCTCGTCGCCCTCGGCAGCAATCTGCGCTGGCGCTATCTGCTGCTCTATAAAAACCAGGGCGAGCGCGCCGGCGCGACTCTCGAGCATGTGCACTCTCAGATAGTCGCCATGGCGGTGCTGCCGCCATCGATGGTTGCGGAGCTAAACCGAGCGCAAACGCACAGGGAGTCGACCGGTCGGTGCGTTTACTGCGAAATGATTCACAGCGAACGCGCGAGCGAGCGACGGGTCATAGAGTCGCAAAAGTTTATCGCGCTCTGCCCGTTCGCGCCGCGCTTTGCGTACGAGACTTGGGTCCTGCCGAGAAGTCACACCGCGGCCTTCGAGCAAAACACGGATGAAACTCGCGCCGACCTTGCCCTTTTTTTGAGAGATTTTTTTCTGCGTCTGAACCGCGTTCTCGACCGCCCGCCGCTTAACTACGTGATTCACTCCCAGCCGCCGCGCGCGGAAGCCGACGGCCATTTCCACTGGCGCATGGAAATCTTGCCGCAACTCAACCGCGCCGCGGGTTTCGAATGGGGCTCCGGCCTGTGGATGAATCCGCTGCCGCCGGAAGAAGCAGCGCGCCTACTGCGCGACCCGCTCTAACGTTTCCGCGGGGCGCCGTTCGCGTGCCTGGCGTTGCTGGTAAAGCAACAAAGACGCGGCGGCGGCACAGCAGGTTCCCGAGATCGCGATCGCGTGGGGCGTGCCGACCAGATGGGCGACGCTGCCGATGAAAAGCGTGCCGAAGGACCAAAGGCCCTTGTCCATGAAAAAGAGACTCAGCATGCGTCCCAACAGTTCGGGCGGAGTTTCGGTTTGAATCACGGTATTGGCCACGGCGCGAATCGCGATGTTGCTGGCACCGACGAAAATCAAGAACAGCATCGATAGCGGCAGCCAGCGGGAGAAAGAAAACAGCACGAGCGCAAGCGAAAACGCATAGACGCTCATCGCGACGAAATGCGTGCGCCGGCGGAGCCCGGCCAGCGACGCGATGCCGATCCCGGAAATCACCGCGCCGATGCCGGGCGCGGCGAGCAGCAAACCGAAGGTCGTGGGCCCGGCGTGCAGCACATCGGTCGCAAACACCGGCAGAAACCGCGAATAGGGCGAGCCCACGAGCGCGACGCCGTAGGTCAGGAATAGGATCGAACACAAGCGCCGCTGGCTTCGCAGAAACCGGTATCCTTCTGTGACCTCGCGCCAAAGTGGGGTTTCCTCTCCCGACTTGGCGTGCAGCGCCGGAATTTCCATTACCACCAGGGTGACGATGATGGTGAGAAAGCTTACGGCGTTGACGAACAGGCAGCCGGCGACGCCGATCGCGCCGATCAGCACGCCACCGATCGACGGGCCGACAATCTTCGCCATATTGGCCATCGAGGAATTGAGCGCGATAGCGTTCATCAGATCCTCGCGCGGCACCAGATTGTTGATCAGCGAATGGCGCGCCGTCTGATTGATCGTGTTCACCGTGCCCAGAAACAGCACCAGCACGATTATTTGCCAGAACTGAATCAGGTTGAAATAAACCAGCGCCCAGAAGCTGAATGCCTGGGCCATGGCGAGAATCTGCGTGGAAAGCAAAAGCCGCCGACGCGGCACCCGATCGACGATGGCGCCACCGACAGCGCCGAGGAATAAGCGCGGTAGCGCCTGGGCAAAGCCCACCACTCCGAGCAGAAACGGCGAGCCGGTCAATGTCCAGACCAGCCAGCTTTGCGCCATCGCCTGCACGAAGTCGCCGATCTGCGACAGGCTGGTGCCGAAAAAAAGCAGGCGAAAATTTCGATGGCGAAGCGAGTGCAGTGTGTGCGACAGACGAATCGACCCTCGTGCTCCGAGGGCCATTATTCGACCGTCACGCTTTTGGCGAGGTTGCGCGGCTGATCCACGTCGGTGCCGCGATGTACGGCGATGTGATAGGCCAGAAGTTGCAACGGGATCGTCATCACGATAGGCGTAAGATAGTGCGAAGCTTTGGGCAGCGTCAAGACCCGATGGCCGGCGAGTTCTCTCGCCGTTTTGTCGTCATCGGTCAAGACCACGACTTTGCCGCCACGCGATTCAACTTCCTTTAGATTGCTCACGGTCTTTTGAAAATAGCGGTCGCGCGGTGCCAACACGACAACAGGCATTTTCTCGTCGATGAGCGCGATCGGCCCGTGCTTCATCTCGCCCGCCGGATAGCCTTCGGCATGGATGTAGGAAATCTCCTTGAGCTTGAGCGCGCCCTCGAGCGCGATCGGATAATTGATGCCGCGGCCGAGGTAGAGAAAATCGCGGCTGTGCATGAGATCCCGCGCCAGTTCCTTCACCTCATCTTCGATCTCCAACGCTTCCTCAATCCAACTCGGTAACGACATCAAATCGCGCAGCAGCTTTCGCGCATCTGCCGGCCTGAGCTTGCCGTTCAGTCGGCCGAGCGCCACGGCTAGCAAATAGAGCGCGGTCAATTGCGTGGTGAACGCCTTGGTGCTGGCGACGCTGATCTCCGGACCGGCGTGGGTGTAAAGCACGCCGTCGGATTTTCGCGCGATCGATGAGTCGATCACGTTGCAGATCGACAGGATTTTGGCTTTTTTCGCCCGGGCGATTTCCGTGGCTGCCAAGGTATCGGCGGTTTCGCCGGATTGGCTCACCATCAGCAGCATGGATTTGGGATCCATCAACGGCGAGCGGTAGCGAAACTCCGAACCGTAGTCGACCTCGGCGGGAATGCCGGCGATCTCTTCAAGCAAGAATTTGCCGACCAGGCAGGCGTGCCAGGCAGTGCCGCAGGCGACCAGATGAAACCGTTTGATCTGTTTGACCGTGCTCGGGGTGAGCTTGATGCCTTCCAGCGCCACTTGGCCGTCTTTGAGCGAAATCCGGCCGCGGAAAGTATCCGCCAGAGCGCGCGGCTGATCGTGAATTTCCTTGAGCATGAAATGGGCGAAGCCGCCCTTCTCGGCCGCCACCGCGTCCCAAGTGATTTCCTTCACCGGGCGATGGATCGTCTTGCCCTTGCCGTCGTAGAGTCGATACGAGCCCAGAGTGACTTCGCCGATCTCCCCGTCCTCGAGAAAAGTCACCTTGCGCGTGTAGTCGAGTAGCGCGGGAATGTCGGAAGCGATGAATGTCTCGCCTTCGCCCCAGCCGATCACAATCGGCGTGGAATTTTTCGCAACGATCAGCCGCTGCGGATCGCGCCGGTTGAGAAAGAGAAGCGCATAAGAGCCGTGGATTTCTTTTAACGTGCGCCGCACCGCGTCGAGAAAATCGACGCCGCGCGCGATCTTTTCCGCGACCAGATGGGCGACGATCTCGGTATCGGTCTCGGAGCTGAAATGGGTGCCGCGCTTCCCCAATTGCTCTTTAAGCTCCAGGTAATTTTCGATGATGCCGTTGTGCACGACGACGACGTCGCCGGCGCTGTGCGGATGGGCGTTGGTTTCTGACGGCCGTCCGTGGGTGGCCCAGCGCGTGTGGCCGATGCCCACCGCGCCGGCCATCGGCGCGCGCCGCAGCATCGCTTCAAGATTGCTCAGCTTGCCTTCGCAGCGCCGGATCGCCACCTGGCCATCGCGAAGCACCGCGATGCCGGCGGAGTCGTAACCGCGGTATTCGAGCTTTCTCAGACTTTCCAGAATCAAGGGGGCTGCGTCTCGATGGCCAATGTACCCGACGATGCCGCACATTATTTTTTGTTTCCTTTCATCTGATTGCGCTTCTTTTCCGTCCAGCCCTCGCGCACTTTTTCCTCACGCTGATTGAAAACCAACGCGCCCGAAGGCACGTCATGGCGCACCGTGCTCGCGGTCGCAACGTAGACATCGTCGCCCAGAGCGATGGGCGCCACCAGAGTGGTGTCGCTACCCACCTGCACGCGGTCACCGATGGTCGTCTTGTACTTGTTAAAGCCGTCATAATTGCAGGTGATCGTGCCGGCGCCGATGTTGGTATCGCGCCCAATGGTCACGTCGCCGAGATAGGTAAGGTGATTAGCTTTGGTGCCGTCGCCCAAATGGGCGGCTTTTGCCTCGACGAAATTGCCGATGTGCACGTTACATCCTAAATGCGTGCCCGGGCGCAAATGGGCAAACGGTCCGACAATGGCGCCGCGATCGATACGGCTGCCCGCCAGCACGACGGAAAATTTCAACCAGACTTCGTCGCCGAGCTCCATGTCCGTCAGAAAAGCGTTGCCGTCGATCTGGCAGCGCTCGCCGATGACCGTCTTGCCCTTCAGGTGCGTATTAGGACCGATCATCGTGTCCTTGCCGATCCTTACTTTTTCTTCGATATACGTGGTGTCAGGATCCTGAAGCGTCACTCCGGCCAACATCCATTTTTTGTTGATGCTGTCGCGCAGGTTCTTCTCCATAAAGGCAAGCTCCTCTCGGGTGTTGATGCCCAGCATCTCGCGGCGATCTTCGATGTTGAAGATCTCCACGGTTTTACATTGACCGCATCCGATGCGGACGATGTCCGGAAGATAGTATTCTCCCTGTTGATTGTTGTTGCCGACGCTGCTCAGCGCATGGAAAAGAAACGGCGCCGCGACGACGTATACTCCGGCATTCACCTCGCGGATTTGCCGCTCCGCTTCGCTCGCGTCCTTCTCTTCGGTGATACCGGTGAGCGTTCCCTCAGCATCACGCAGTAGGCGCCCGTAACCCTTCGGCTCATTCAATTGTGCGGTGAGCAACGTGACCGTCGCGCGCCTGCGTCGATGGTGCTCGACCATGCTCCGCAACGTCTGCTCGCGAATTAGCGGCACGTCGCCGCTCAAAATCAGGATATCGCCATCGAAACCGGCAAATTGCTCGCGCGCGCATGAGACGGCATGGCCCGTGCCAAGCTGTTTTTCCTGTGTGACCCAGCGGATGTCACCGTCGGAACAGGCCTGTTGAACCGCCTTTGCGCCGTGCCCGATGACGATGGCGACCCGTTCCGGCCCAAGCCCGCGCGCCGTTTCTAAGGCGTGGAGAAATAGAGCTTTTCCACCCAAAGGATGGAGCACCTTGGGCAGCGCAGACTTCATCCGGGTGCCCTGCCCGGCGACTAAAAGAATGATCCCTAGCTGTTCCATTTCTTTTTTCATCGAGCGGAAAAATAAGATTATAATGTAACCGCGGATGCAATCAACGAGAGAGTTTCGCGGCGTATGGGAGGAAGGAAATTTTCCGCTGTTCCGAAGCCCCTATCCTACACCAATTTCGAGTAGAACGGACCGAATGATTTTGGATAAAACTGTTTAAACTTTCATCCAGGTAATATATTCTTCGACGGACGGGGAGCTTGTTATGCAGGAAAAAAACCCGAGCTCGGTGGTCGCGCTGCAAATCGAAGAAGACGCGCAGGACAACTGGTGGGACTACTGTCCGATCTGCAATGCCCGGCTGCTCAATCAAAAATGCAAATACGTATGCTCCAATCCCAGCTGTAATTTTTTTATGAGCTGTAGCGAGTTCGATCTCTGACGAACTGCCGCGCTGCGGTTCCCCACAAAGAGTCACAAGCATGTCGAAAAGCGCCGGCATCGTGATTATCGGCAACGAAGTCCTGTCGGGCAAAACCCGCGACACCAACTCCTATTTTTTGTGCACCGAGTTGCGCCAGTTGGGTGTCGACGTGCAGAAAATCTCGACCATCCAGGATGAAATCGGCCTGATCGGTCGGGAAGTCGCGGAGTTTTCCAAGCGCTTCGATTACGTTTTCACCAGCGGCGGAGTTGGGCCAACCCACGACGACGTCACGATCGAAGGGGTCGCCCACGGTTTCGGCTTGAAGGTCGTGCGCCACCCGGCCATCGAGCAGCGCATGCGCCAGCGCTTCGGCGCCGACTTGAACGAGGCGCGTCTGCGCATGGCCAACGTGCCGGAAGGCGCGACCTTGCTGCCCACCGAAGCGCAATTTGCAGCGGTGGTAAAAATTCACAACGTCTACATCTTCGCCGGCATTCCGAAGATTCTCGAGGAGCGTTTTCACGAAATCAAAGAAGTCTTTCGCGAACAGCCGTTTTTCCTGAAGAACGTCTTCGTCCGCTATGGCGAAGGCGTGATCGCCGAAATGCTCAACAGCCTCCTGGTGAAATTTCCCGAGCTCATGCTCGGTTCCTATCCCGTGCTCGACCTGCCGGACTATCGGGTCAAGGTCACCTTGGAATCGAAGGATGCGCAGTATCTCGACCGCGCGCTGCAAACCTTTATCGCGTCGCTGCCCAAAGACGCGGTCCACCGCATCGACTAATACTTAATGGCCGACGACGGATCCTGGGGAATCCTGGCGCCTTACAAAAAAGCGCCGCTTCCACCTCTGCCGAGCCTGCCGAAAGCTTTGGGCCCCGGAGTGATTTTCATGGCCCTGGCGCAGGGCAGCGGCGAATTGATTTTCTGGCCTTATACTATCGCCAAGTACGGACTCGGTTTTCTTTTTCTGCTCCTCCCCGCCTGCCTGCTGCAATTTCCCGTGATCTACGAGATCGGCCGCTACACGCTGCTCACCGGCGAAAGTATCTTTCAGGGCTTCATTCGCTTGAATCGTCATTTTGCTTTTTTCCTCTGGATCCTGATGACTCTGTCATTTCTCTGGTTCGGCGCCTTCACTGCCGCCGGCGGCACTTCTTTGGCAGCCCTCACCGACTTGCCGTCGGGCTGGTCGCGCCCACAGCAAACGCTTTTCTGGGCGTATCTGTCGATGGCAATTTTTTTGATCGCCATCCTGCTCAGCAAAGTGATTTACCAGCTGATCGAAATCTTCATGTGGGGCGTTGCCCTGTTTACCGTGATCGGACTTCTGTGGGCTTCGGCGAACGTCGAAGTGCTTCGCGCTGCGCCGGCATTTTTGCGTGGTCTGGTCGTGCCGGAGTGGCCGATGCCGCGGCCGTGGGATGCCAATGATGCAACCAAGCTCTTGACCGCGATCACCTTCGCGGGCCTGGGCGGTTTCTGGACGCTCTTTTATTCCTACTGGCTGCGTGACAAAGGCTCGGGCATGGCGCTTTACATGGGCAGAATGACCGGACCGATCACCGGCAAGCCGGAATCCATGCCCGATGCCGGCGTGGTCCCGTCCGACGACGAAGGACTAGCGCACGTGCGTCGATGGCAGCGCTTCATGTTTTACGACATCAGCATCGGTGTCGGCGGCAATCTTCTGACCACGTTGCTCACCTGCCTGCTCGCCTACGCGCTGCTTTTCCCCAAGGGCTTGCTGCCGCAGGGCTATGAAATCGCGGTGGTGCAAAGCCGTTTTTTCGAAGTCAGTTGGGGCTGGTGGGGCAAGATTTTTTTTCTGATCATCGCGGCCGCGTTTCTTTCCGACACCTGGCTCGCCACCGTCGACGCCGTGAGCCGCACTCACACGGATTGCGTATACGGGTTTTTTCCGAGTTCACGGAGGTTCAGCTATCGCAGTTGGTATCTGTTTTTCCTGCTGCTGCTCACCGTCGTGACTTCCGTAACCGTTCTTCTCGACGAGCCCGGCACGTTGATTCTGGTTTCCGCCGTTATCGGTTTCATTGGCACGGTGATCTACTCGGCGGCGCTGATCGTGCTCAATCATGTCTATTTGCCGCGCCATCTGCCGAAGCTGGCGCGTCCCGGCCGGACCAATCTGATTTTTCTGATGGTTGCCTGTGCCGCCTATTTCGTTCTCGCGGCGCTCTATCTGTTAACCGTTTTGAGAGTTATCTGATGCGCCGACAGCGCGGGCTAAATCTCGCGGAGATCTTCTCGTGACGGAAATACTAAACTGGATTCTGGCTTCGATTCGCGCCTACGGACCGTGGAGCGTATTTGCGGGCGTGATCATCGAGTCGGTCATCGTGCCGATTCCCTCGCCGCTGATTATCATGGGCGCCGGCTTCGTACTGATCGATCCCAATTTAACTTTTTTGCAGGCGTTGGCGCCGATCGCTTTGCAGATCGTCCTGCCCGGCGCGGTCGCTTCCACATTGGGCGCATATATCGGTTACGGCATCGGCTATGGCGGTGGCAAACCGATGGTCGATCGCTGGGAGAAGTTTCTCGGCTTCAGTTGGCGCGACGTGGAACCGCTGGAACAACGGTTTCGCGGCGGCCGAGTCAACACCTCGATTTTTTTGCTGCGCGCCCTGCCGATCTTTCCGCTCTCGGTGATCTCGGCAACATCAATCACGTACAAGCAGGGAATTGGTCAGAACCTGGACGCCACCAAGCGGCGGCGGGCTTGCTGCGCCTGCCAGTCGGTCAGTTTACACTCTGGACTTTTTACGGCGCCGTGCCGCGCTGTCTTTTTCTCGGCTATCTCGGCTGGGGCCTGGGAGAAACTTATCAGACCCTGGCCCGCGGCATCGACCGCGTGGAGAGTGTCTTTTCAGCTCTGCTGGTTCTCGGGATCCTAGGGGGAATTGCCTGGCTGCGCGCCAGAGTGCGGGGAAAGATTCTGGATAAAAGCCTACATACGCTGGTACCGATCCTATTTTTGAATTTTTAATTTTACCTTTACTTTTCTTTGAATTGCTCCCCGCTCTGAGTCCCGATCCACACCTCACCGCCTTCGAACACTTCTTTTTTCCAGATCGGCACGGTCTTTTTAATCTCTTCGATGGCAAAGCGACTCGCCGCGAAGGCCGCGTCGCGGTGCGCTGAAGAAACCACAATGATCACGCTCGCCTCGCCGATCTGCACCGGTCCGAGCCGGTGCACGATGGCCATCTTGCAGATCGGCCATTTTTGTTTGGCTTCCGCACCGATCCGCGCCAGTTCTTTTTCCGCCATCTCTGGGTAGGCTTCATAATCGAGCGCGATCACGTTGCGGCCTTCGTTGTGATTGCGTGTGGTCCCGATGAACGGAACGATGGCGCCGGCTTCGGCATCGGTGACGTATTCAACCAGCGCGTTCAAATCGATGGGCTGATGGGTGACCCGAAACACCGCTGCTAACCTCCGCTCACCGGCGGAATGAAAACTACTTCATCCTGATCGGATAACCGATGATCGCTGCCGACATAGTTTTGATTGACCGCGTAAAGCAGGCGAATGCCTGGCACGTCGAGCTTGACGTAGTCTTTCTGCAACTCTCGCCAAAGATCGCCCACGGTGCTGCCGTCGGCAAGTTCCTTCGAGATCGCCGAGGCGCCGGCGCGCTCGCGCAGAATCGCAAAAAATTTCACTTTGATTTTCATTTCCCCTGTAGCTGGGAAACCATGTGGCGAATTTCCGGCAAAATGAGCTTTTCCATCGCGAGCTTAACAGCGCCACTCGAGCCCGGCACGGAAATCAGGACTTTGCCGCGAGCCGTGCCCGCGGCCGCGCGACTCATCATCGCTGCCGAGCCGATGTCCTGGTAAGATAAGTAGCGGAAAATCTCGCCGAAGCCATCAAGCTTTTTCTCGAGAAAGCGACTTACCACCTCATAGGTGCCGTCGCGCGGCGCAATGCCGGTACCGCCGTTGACGATCACTGCATCCACGTCGCCTTGGCCCAGAGTTTGCTCCAGTAATTTTTGGATCTCGGCAGGCTCGTCTTTGACGATCTTATAACCCGTAGTCTCGTGCGCTTCGTCGGCAAGAAATTTTTTGATCGTCTGCCCGCTGGTGTCCGTCGCTTCGTCCCGCGTATCGCTGACGGTGATGACAAAACAACGAATGCTTTTTTTCCCTCGTTCCTTGTGCTCGTGAACCGACATGAATCTTCCTTCCGCTCTAGCCGACTATAACAATCGCCCCGAGCCATTTCAAAAAGGCAGCTCCGCGCTCATCCGCCGTCGCCGACAACCACAAACGGCGCCCAGAACATCGGATGGGCATAGCTGAACGATGCACCGCGCGGCGCCTTGGCAGATTGTTGCATGACTGTGAGTGACGCCTGGCGCAGGGCTTCAGCGCGGCTCGAATTGGCATCGGCGGTTTGCCGTTTGAACAGTTCGGTGGTCAGAAGCTTTGCCGAGACGGTCTCCACCGGCCAGTGCGAAACTAGCAAAGCCTTCGCTCCGGCAAAGAAAAAGGCCCGACCCAAACCCGAAACCGCTTCGGAAGCCTGGCCATCCGGGGATGCCGTGTTGCACGCCGACAGCACCACCCAGTCCGCGCGCATTTTGAGGCCGAGAATTTCCGCCAGTGTGAGCAGCCCGTCTTCTTTTTCGCCGGTCACCGTGGGATTGCTGAGCGCCAACGCCGGCTGAGTCAAATCCGGCAATTCCTTCGCAACCAATCCATGGGTCGCAAACATCACCACGCGATACTGCGTGAGGTCAGTCGATTTTACGGTTTGCTCGCTGGCGCGCCGACCGAGATAAAGATCTTGTCCTTCGTCGGCGCGAAGAATTTTCGCGATGTCGCGCACTTCCTCGGCAGTGTCCGGCAATGGCTCCAAAAGCTCGAGGCTGCTCGAGGGGTTGCTCGGAGCCGACGGTGATTTGGCGTTGCGCCGCATCAATCCGCGCGACGCCAGCGCTGTCGCGGGCTTCGCCGTCGAGCCGAACACCGGATCGCCGAAGCCGATGAAACTCTTCTCGGCGCGCTGCGTATCGCCGCGGCGAAGACTCGCCAAAGCGGCCAGCGACGGCAGATAGGAAATAGCGGCGTTTTTTATCAGCCAGAGCGCCGCCGCATGATCGGCGAAAGGCACGGCGGATTTAACCGGCTTATACGGCGCGGTCACGAGCACCGACAACGGCAACTCCGCCAGCGCGCCCTGCGGTACGATGATCAGCTCCTTGGCGCTTTTCCATCCCGCTTCCACGGGCGCCAACAATTTCTGGTAGATCTCGTGCGAAGTAGTGAAATCGAAACTCGGCACCTGACCGATATCGATTTCGCTGGGATCTAGCGATTTGCGCAGTTTCGCGACCGCTTCGGCGACTTTGGCGCTCGGCAGCTCGGCGATGTGAAATGCCGGCTGTCCCTGCGCGGGCACGGCCCACGCGAGTGTCTGTTTTTGTGTCGAATAGATGGCGATGAGAGCTTCCTGCGGCTTGAGGAGTTTCTGGGTTTCAGCGATGGTCAGCGGCTTGGGATCGAGCAGCTCGGAATAGTCCGGCAACTTTCGTTTCAACTCCGCTTGCGCTTTTTCGTTCTCGTCGCGCAGACGCTCCAGTTCCGTGCGAATTTTCTCGATTGCCTTCTCTCGGTTCGGATCGGGTTTTTCGGATTTGAAACTTTGCAAAGCGGTGAGAGCCTCCGAAGTCGCTTTGACTTGATAATCCAAGTCCTGCGCGCGGCGAATGACGGTGGCCAATTGCGGGTCGCTGACGCTGGCGCGAATGATCGCGGCCGAGAGCGCCTTCTGCACCCGGCTGCCGCGCGCCATGTCCGCCATGCGAAATGCTTCGGCGACCGGGTCGATGCCGTCGACGCGCTTTCCCGCCGTGTGCAGTTCCGCCAGCAACGCGACGTAACCGTCGAGGAACCAGTTGAACTCCGCGGCGGTCAGATATCCGGCTTCGCCCGACTTGCCGTCGCTTTTGCTAAGCTCGATAATTTTCGGGATCGCCCGTGACAGTGTCGCTACCGCGCTCTCCACTTGGCCCGAGGCTCCGACGCCGAGCGCATGGAAGGCCCGGCCTTCCCATAGATACAAAGATTGCTCGTCGTAGCGCTCCTCGCGGAACTTGAGACTCGCGTCCAACACCTTCCGAGCTTCATCCAACCGTCCGAGCCGAAGAAGCACATAGCCCCATTCGATGGTGACGCTGCCGATTTCTCTTGCCTGCTCGGCATTGGCGCGCCGACTGTCGCGTCGCGCGCGAAAAAGTTCGTCGGCTTTTTGCCAATTCCCCTGGGCCATTTGACTCATCGCCAAAAGCGCCCTGGAACTACTCACCTGCACTGCCGCATCGCCGGTGTCGACCTTTTGTAGCTGCGCAATTGTTTGTTGGAGCAAATCTTCCGCTTCCTTGATCAGGCCCTGTTCCAGATAAACCCGCGCGACGGCGCGGGTCATGCGGGTTTCGAACAGCACCCGCTGGCGGATTTGCGCATATTTTTTCGCAGCCTCCGGAACGTCATTGACGTAAGCGCCGGCTTCTCGCAGGTGCCCGAGGCGTGCCGCCTGCTCGACAAACCGGCTGAGACATTGCGGCAAGTAATAGTAACTGCCTTCGGCGGGATTCGCATTCTTGCCGAGATACGTGCGAATCGCCGTCACGCAGGAGCGATAGTGCCCCTCCGCCTCGGCGATATAACCGAACGCGAGATTGTAATTGCCGCGACTTTCGCTGAGCGCGCCTTGCCAGAAATCACCAAAACGGCTCCATTCCAGATTGCCTCGCCGCGCCGCGGAAAACACGCCCTGGGCTCGGGTCAGATATTCCTTGGCACTCTGGCGGTCGCGCAATGCTGCGGTAATTGAACTCAAGAGGTTGAACTGAAAAAATCGGCGCACCGCCGTGCCGGCCACCTGCACGGCGGCTTCCCGCGCCGCTTTCGCCTGAACCAGATTGCCGCGGTCCAGATTGAGTTGCGCATGGCGATCGTGAAGGTCGTAGGCGGCTGGATCTTTTTCGCCCACGACTTGGATGCCGGCGAGTATTTCTTTCAGCTCCCGATCGAAGTCGTCGAGCGTGGCCGCCGCCCGGCCGCGCTCGAGATAAATTTTGGCGAGCGCCGCCTTCGAATTTTCTTTAGGATCGGGCGGCGGCGCGTCAAGGACTTTCCGTAGCTCTTCGACCCCGATTGGTTCACTCGCACCTGCGGCGAAAGTCGGACGCGCTATCCAGACGATGGATATCGACACCAAAAGGGCAAGCACCCATTTCATGTTCATGGCACGACTCCTCGCATCCTGCCGTTTCGATCGGCCGAAGGCGCCAAAACCTGCGGCAAATTAGCCGATAACGCCGGCCCCGGCAACCGCTTGTCGGCTTTCCTTCCGAACCGGTTTTGATTACTTTGGCGCCAATCAACCGAAACGCACTGGGGAAAGCCCTACGGGAATTACGCTGAGAAATGAACATTCTCACAACTCTGCGTCAGAGAAAAAGACGGTTCTACAAGTCCCTGCTGTTGGGATTTGGCGTTACTCTTTTGCTCTCGATTGTTTCCTATCTCGGCTATCTGGACTTGTTCGAAGCCAAAGCTCTCGACTTCTTGATCGCATTGCGCGGCCGGCAGCGTTCGCCCGAAATCGTTCTGGTCAAGATCGACGACCAGGCTTTTGAAAATCTGGGCGAGCGACAGCCGTTGCCGCGGTCCTATCTTGCCGGCCTGATCGAAGTCGCGGCCCGAGCCGGCGCCCGTGTCATCGGTGTGGACATCGAGCTCAAAGTACCAACCAACCCAGCCGATGACGAGCGCCTCTTACGAGTCATTGAGGACGTAGAAGCAGCGGGGCGAAGTCGGATTGTTTTGACCTATGTAATTCGCCCGGAAAAGGAAGACGAAACAGGCGCGTTGTATCGCCGCTCGCCGTTCTATGCTGCTACGCTGGACGGGATGGCGGGATTCGCCAATGCATCGATGGATTCGGACGGGTTCGTGCGCAAAATTCCCCTGGCTGTGCGCGCCGGCGACGGCAGCATGTTGCCCGCCTTCGGGGTTGCCGTGCTCGCCGGCGAAGCCGGCTACGACCTGAAAACTCTCGACGCTGCGCTCCATCGAAACGGAGAAATCCAGTTGGGTCTGGCAGAGTGGAATCGGCTGGAAGGAAAATTATTGCAGAACCGAAGCCCGCTTCGTTTCAGGCTCGACGAGAGTTGGAAAATCAATTTCGCCGGTAGCCGGGAGAGCTTCGTTGCGTTGCCGAGCGAGCCGCTCGCGATGCTTGCAAAAACCCGGGTGCCTTTGGCCGCGGACAATCCACTACGCGGTAAGATCGTCCTGATCGGCGCCACCTTCCAGGACAGCCGCGACTTCCTGCCGACGCCCTATGGACTGATGAGCGGCTTGGAGATTCACGCCAATATCATCCACACGCTCCTAACTCGTTCGCAGATCCCGCCGGCGCAACGCGTCTTGGCGTTTTTCATCCTGCTCGTGTTCAGCCTCGCGACGAGTCTCCTGGTCACTCTGCTGAGCCCGACACGGGTCGCGGTTTTCTCCCTTGCCGCCATTCCGGTTTTGCTCCTGCCACTCAGTTACGCCGCTTTTTCTTACTTGGGTTTGTGGATCGACTTCGTCACACCGCTTTTGGCCGTCGGCTGCGGCGCCTTGGCGGCGCAGTATCTGGAAGCGCGCTACGTGCGCAAATCCCTGGGCCAGCATGTGGGCTGGGAAGTCGCCCGGCAAATCATCGAGCAAAACGAAGAATTGGCGGGCAAGCCGCGCGAGGTCACAGTTTTTTTCACCGACGTCCGCAACTTCACGACTCTTTGCGAAGGCCTGCCGCCGGACGCGGTGGTCGCGCGCATGAGCGAACTCTTCGCCATGATGGGCAAGGTCATCGACCGCCATGGAGGACTGATTCTGGACTTCATCGGCGACGCCGTGCTGGCAGTTTTCGGTGCGCCCACAGACAATCCGCACCACGCGCGCGCGGCGGTGCAAACGGCCGTCGACATGTTGGCCGGGCTTGACGCCATCAACGCTCAATGGGAGAAAAAGGGCATCGCGCCTCTGCGCATAGGGATCGGCATTCATACCGGCGAAGTCGTCGCCGGCATCGTCGGCACCGGCGAACGGAAAAAATTCGACATCACCGGAGACACGGTCAACACCGGCTCGCGGGTCGAAGGACTGAATAAGGAACTCGGAACGGAAATCCTGGCTACAAAAGAAACGGTCGCAAAGCTCGACAGCCGGTTTGTCTTGCGCGACTGCGGCGCGGTGCCGGTCAAAGGGCGCGCCAAGACGGTGCATGTGTTCGCGGTTCTGCGCCCGAAGAAAACTAGTGACGGCACAGAGGTGGCGGCATGATCAGGAAAACCATGCTCGGTATCTGGATAATCGCCTGGATGAGCGCGACGGCGCCCAGCGTGCGCTCCGCTCAATCGGAAGATGTGGTCGCTGTGATTACCGAGATCAAGTTCAACAAGGGCGATATTCAGGTCGCGCACCCCGGCAAAACGGCCGAGCGAGCGGCCGTGCTGCAATCGCTTTACACCGGTTCCAAAGTTCAGGTTTCCAACGGCGCGACTGCGACCGTCGTCCTCACCGACGGCAGCCGCGCCGTGACCGTCGACGAAAAGAACTCTCCGTTTGAAATCAAGACGGCGGCCAAGACGGCCGGCCGTCTCAAAGAGGCGGCGGGCACGCTGGTAGGAAAAAAGTCCTCGTCCAATTTCGTCGCCCTGGCCGTGCGCGGCAAGACCCGCGGCCCGACCTTGCTCGCGCCGCGCGAGACCAAGTTATTGACGGCGACGCCGCGTTTCCAATGGGTCGGCATGGAAGGCCAGCCCAGCGCGGTCAAAGTTTCTGGCGCCGAGGGCGTGATCTGGAGCGTCGAAAACGTCGCCGACACGCAAATCGTTTATCCAGCTTCGGCGCCGGCACTGCAGTCCGGCGTCTCCTATTCCTGGAGCGCGGAGCGCCGGGGCGTGACGGCGGAAAAAGCTGTTTTCTCGTTTCTCGGTGCCGAAGAATCGCGCGCGATAAAAACCCGCCTCACTGAAATCGATGCTTCCGATGGCGTTTCCAAGACCACGCTCGCCATCCTGAAAGGGAGTTTTTTGATTTCCAAGGAACTTTATTACGACGCGCGCGAAACCTTGCTGGAAGCCGCGAAGAGCGATCCCCAGGAACCCACCTTGTATTTTCTCCTAGGCGAAGTCTACGAGAAAACTGGCCTCAAAAATCTTGCCCAGGAAGCGTACAGCGAAGCCGAGCTGCTGACGGAGCGCAAACCTTAGCCGTTTCTTTGATAAGAAACGCGCGCTGAACGCTGCATTCGCCCCGCCACTCGCAGCGTCTGGGGTGATCGTGAAGGCTTGCTTGCGGCGGCTATTGGCCTCGCATAGGATGAATTCGATCGTTTATGGCGAAGGACTCATTCTCCCTCTACATTCATATTCCTTACTGCGTCAGCAAGTGCCCTTACTGCGACTTCAACTCGCATGTGGTCGCCGCCATTCCGGAGCAAAGCTACACGGACGCGCTGTTGCGGGAGCTGGAACATTACGGGAATTCCGACGAGTGGCGCGGGCGCACGGCGCAAAGCATTTTTTTCGGCGGCGGCACGCCTTCGACCTTCAAGCCGGAGAGTATCGGCAAGCTCCTGGCTTGGGTGGCGGCGACGTTTCCCGTCGACGCTGCCTGCGAGATCACGCTGGAAGCGAATCCAGGCACCGTGGACAGCGAGAAATTTTTCGGCTATCGCGACGCGGGTATTAATCGAATCAGCGTCGGCGTGCAGTCGTTTCAGCCAAAATTGCTCGAATTTTTGGGACGCATCCATTCCGCCGATGAAGCGAAACGCGCGCTGGAAACCGTGAAGCTGGCGGGTTTCACAAATTTCAGCCTGGATTTGATCTATGCCAATCCGGGGCAGACATTTGCCGATCTCGAAGCGGACCTCGATCTTGCGTTGGAAATTCGGCCGCCCCATCTCTCGGCGTATAACTTGACCTTCGAAGAAGGCACACCGTTTCATCACGAGTTTCGCGCCGGCAGAATGAAATCCCTCGGTGAAGACGAAGAGATCGCCATGGCCGAGCTGATCGAGCGAAAGCTCGAATGCGCCGGTTTGCTGCGCTACGAAATATCGAACTACGCCCACCCCGATTTTCATTCGCGCCATAACGCGAATTACTGGCGCAGCGGCGATTATCTGGGCCTCGGCGCCGGCGCGCATAGCTATTGGAGAAACGCCGACGGCGTGACCGGCAAACGTTGGAGCAATGAAAAGAACCCCGCTCGATACATGGCCCAGGTCAATCAAACCGCCGATGCAGTGGTAGAGTGTGAGGGCATCGGGCGCGACAAAGCGATCGGTGAATGCTTGTTTCTCGGCCTGCGGTTGACCGAAGGCGTCGAGACGAAGGCCTTTTATAAGCGTTTCGGCAAATTCCCTTGGGAACTCTACCCGCGTATCAAAGATTGGATCGAAGGCGATCTTCTCGCTGTAAAACAGGGCCATCTCAGGCTGACGAAAAAGGGCTTGATGGTCGCCAACTCGATTTTCGTCGAGTTTATGTAACGGAGGAAACCATGGCTTTGAGTTCAGCGTCCGATCTCGACCGGATTCGCATCGATCATATCGGCAGCTTGGTACGCCCTGCCAAATTGCGAGAGATCTTCGCGCACTACGACCGCGGGCAGGCGACCCGAGAAGAACTCACGCGCGCCCAGGACGAAGCGATTCGCGACGTTATTCAGAGGCAGGAAAACCACGGGCTGCCGGTCGTCACCGACGGCGAATTTCGCCGCCACAGCTTTCAGGAGAGCTTTTCCGAGTGCGTCGTCGGTTTCGACGTGCCGAAAAATATTTCCCTTTATTACGAGAAGCGCGATCTCAACGAGAATCCACTGGAGCGCGCCGAGCAAAATTTCGACGAAAGCGGTCCCGCGATCATCACCCGGCGCGGCGCCGCCCAGCGTCTAAAGCTCACACGCAATCTGCCTTTGGGGGAATTCCGCTACACTCAAAGCGTCGCGAAGGTTCCTGCCAAAGTCACCGTGCTCGGTCCCGACCGCATCGCTCAACGTTTCAAATGGGAGGCATCGCTCGACGTTTACAAAGGGCTCGACGACTTCGTCGAACATATCGTTCAGATCGAACGCAAGATCATCGCCGATTTGGTAAATGCCGGCTGCAAGTACATCCAGATCGACGCGCCGGGATACACAGCGTATGTCGACAAGGTTTCGTTAGACCGCATGCGCTCGCGCGGCGAAGCCCCCGAGCGAAACTTTCAACGCTCCATCGAAGCCGACAACGCTTTGATTGAAGGCTTTCCCGGCGTGACTTTTGGAATTCACGTCTGCCGCGGCAATGCCCGAACGATCGATCCAAAAACCGGCAAACTCGTGCCCCAGTGGCATCGCGAAGGCTCCTACGATGCGATTGCCGAAAAGCTTTTCAATTCGCTCAAACACCAGCGCCTATTGCTCGAATACGATAGCGACCGCGCTGGCGGCTTCGAGCCTCTGCGCCTCGTCCCGAAAGACAAGATTGTCGTCTTGGGTCTAGTATCGACGAAGAATTCCGACATGGAGACCCTAGACGATCTCAAACGACGCATCGACCAAGCGAGCAAATTCCTTCCCGTCGATCAACTCGCCCTCAGCCCGCAGTGCGGTTTCGGCGGCATTGACTCCAAGGTGCTCAGCGGAGATGAGATGTGGCGGAAGTTGGATACGATCGTGGAGACGGCAAAGCGAGTTTGGGGTTGATTGTGTCGACTAGCTCAAGCGTTAGCTGTCCTGTCGCACCGCGCTCAGCCACTCTTCATGTACATCGACCCAGAGCGAATCTTGATCGTGGCAGGTCGAGACTTCGCTAAGATCGAACCGCACCGTATACAGTGGTTTATGGATGCCGCGGTGATCGCGGACATTTTCGAGAATACCGTGCACGGATCCGATGACACCGCGCTTGCCGCGGATGTAGCGAGGCGTGCGCGGGTTACCAGCAGGATTTTCGGCGGCCACCATGACGGCGTCACCGATTTTGTACTTGCCGCTCGTATCCCTCATCGTCCGCCTCAATCGGGTCGCACGCGCGGAGTCTCCGCTTCGCCACGGGCTGCCTCTCTCGCGCGCTGCTCCCGGGGCTCCAGCGCGTAACCTGCGCCGATCAGACTGTCTACCGTGACGAGCTTGGCCAATTCCTGTTCCGACATGCCTTCGGTTCCCTCCGGACGCTGAGGTAAAACGAAATAGCGCACGTCCGAAGTACTATCCCACACACGCAGTTCTTTCTCGGCGGGAATGTCCAGTGCAAACATTTCCGTGACGCACTTGCGCGGATTCTGCACGATCTGAGTCCGGTAACTTTCGTGTTTGTACCACCACGGCGTATCACCGAGAATGTCATAGGGATAACAGGAACATAAAGTGCAGACGATCACATTGTGAACCTTGTCGGTGTTTTCGACCACGACTAATTTACCGACTTTACCCTGGTGCACGCCCATTTCTCGCAGCGCTTCTCGGCCGGTGCTCAACAACGCCTGTTGGAAGTCTGGATCGGTCCACGCTTTAGCGACGATCACCCCGCCGGCCCATGGCCGTTGTTCGTGGAGTTGCTTCCAACGTTGTTCCAGCTGTTCGCGCGTCGACCAGCCACGCTTAATGAGCGCTTGAACAAACACTTCGAGCAGATCCTGATAGTCTTTAAGATCCTACTCCAGATTCACCATGCGTTCTTCGAGCGTGCCGTGGTGTTCTTTCTTTTTGATTTTGAAAAAATCGTCGTAGTCGCCGCGCTCCTTGCGGTTATCTTCAGTCACCATGTCCATCGCTTCGACGGCGCGCGCTGAGACCAGTGCGATGCCTTTGACGTATTCGTCGAGCCACTCTTCTAAATAGCGCACCCGCGCCTCGATGTTTTTGCCTTCGGGCTTTCTCGGTTTGAAAAACTGATTCTTGCGCTTGAGGGCAACGCGGGCCTTGAGCAAATCGGGGAACGTCACCACGTTGCGCCGCAATAAATAGAACATCCGCGGCTCGAAGCGCTTGGCGCGGTAGTACTCCAGATCCTCCTCGACGGCACGAATATGCGCCTCGAAGTCGTGCATGTGTCCTTCGAATGGTTTGTGCGAATGCCCGTGACTTCCTGACATCATTTCCTCCGACGAACCGCAGAATCGACGGATCAGTGCGTATCGAAAATTTCCTGAAATTCTTTCAGCTTGGCTTTGGTCGCCTCGGTCTCCGCCGCGGTCGGTTGGGCCGGATCTCCGGCGGGCGGCAGGCAGCCGAACTTCATTAAACACGCCATCAACAACAGGCGCGCTTTGGTTGCCGTAAGATTATTGCCGCCGATCGCCAGCGAATCGCGCTTCGGATCGACAAAACCGCCGGCATTGCCGCGGCCGACTTTCACCACCGGCATGCCGCTGGCCGTGGCGCGCTTGAGCACCGCATCGACAGCATTGCTCATGGCGCCGAAGGGCGCTGAACCTTCAGCGATGAATCCCGCCAGCGGCGCCTCGCGCAAATTCTTTTCAATGCGCGCCAGGATGTCGACTTCGCTGCTCGCATCTCCCGAAGTATCCTCCGGCAAGTAGCGCGCATGTTTAACGATCGTGACCTTGGGAATCGCCCCCGGCAGCAAGTTACCGTCGGTGTCTTTAATCCGAATGGCAATGGTTGCGATTTGGCTATTTTGAATCCTCGAACCGTGAACCTCGCTGGGTAACCGGCTGAGATTTACCAGCGAATTGTGCGTGTGGCGCTTTACCGGCTTGAAAGAAAATTGCGGCAAGCCGGGATGGCCGATGCGGCCGATGATGCCACCGTGCCCGCCGGTGGCGACGTAGCCACCCGGGCGCGCGTCGGCTTTTTGCACGTCGCGCGAGGTGAAGATCTGCTCGTCGAGAATCGCCACCGCGCCGACCGAATCCCGGCCGGCCTCGTCGGCCCAGATGCGTGACGTGATGTAGCTCACGGAGTCGACGATGTTGCGATCGCCGTCGTTGGCGAGCGCGCCGTGCGCCCGCTGGGAGGAATTGCCGCAGAGCGGCGTGGTGGTATCGATCAGCAAGTTCAGCCAGTAAATTGTCTCTTCGACGAACGGGCTGCCTTCCAGCCAGATGGCACCGAGATACTTGCCGCTCGCAAGCGCGCGCTGGACAACGTTGGTTACCCGCGCTAGAGCCGCCAGCGGTGGCTCTTTGCGCAAATAGCCGGGACGGTAGGGGAAGAAATCGACGCCGCGGATTTCGGGCACAATCTCCCCTTCGCCGACATCGGTGCGCTCTTCGGCACGCCGGCCGGTGGTATATCCACCTGACGGGAGCGCGCGGTAAAAGTCGAATTCGGCTTTCGCAGTCAACATGCAGCCGATGCCTTCGTCGGAGATTCCCAGCCGATCGATCTCTTCAAAGAGTCTCGAGCCGTCGGGGAAAAACGGCACGCGAACCAAATCGGACGGCGCATTCTTCTCTGTGCCGTCCATTTCCCACGACTGTCCATTCGCTTGGCGCGCCATGTATGGCAGCGGATAAAGTCCATCCTCGGGCCGAAGCTTGATCTCGTACACGGGCTTGTCGGTCGCGCTAGCGTGCTCCTTGTGAAAAACACCGGCCGCGTCGAGATAGCCGTCCGGCGGCGCGTAAAGCGCAGCGCAGTCGCGTTCAAGCGGATGCGCGCTGAACTGTTCGACGTAAACGGTGACCGGCGCCGCCAGGCGCTGGGCGCGCAGCACGTCGAAGCGCATCGGCGATCCGTCCGCGTGGTTTCGCGGCGGCAGCCCGTATTTTTCCCGCGCTTTGTTGCTGGTCACCAGCGGCTCGCTATTTTGGATCGTCGCCGTCGGCCCGGAGAAAACCGCGATGCAGGGCTTGGCTTTTGTCTCCATTGCGAACTCTTTCGGTAAAAATGTAAGGGCGAGGTTTCAAACCCGTTCTACGAATAGCTGCAAGGGATTACTTTAATTCGTAGGAAAGCTGTTTCGGACCATATCCCTGCCAGTATTTGTTGCTCCCTGGGTCGTAACGACCTTGGAGAAAACCGCCGGCTTTTTCCGCGCGCACGATGATCGCTACCGTGCGCTCTTCTCCGCTCTCCTCGGCGTGGATCTCATAGGGCGGCACCAGGTCGATTTTGCCGGCGCCGACTTTCACGTTGACCGTCTTACGAATCTCCGCGTAGTCGGACTTGCTGCGGTCGTCGACCCGCTCGTAGCGCTCGATGGACTCAGTGCCGTCGAGCACGCCATAAAGCGTCCAGTTGTGCGCGTGGTCGTGGATCTGCGTGCGCGTATGCGGCGCTTTGATCAAGCCGTTGATCACGAACTTGTAATCCGGATCTTCATAAAACAGCAGGTTCTCCGCCCGTTCGCCGCCTTGTGAACAGCCCGGCCAATTTTTCGACTGTTCCTTTATCGACGGATCAGCCAACAGTTCCTGCAGCAGTGGCGGCATCCGTTGCCAGCGTTTGGCTGGATCGGCTTCAGCGGCAAAAAGCGCGCGGGTCGAAGCGATGAATTTTTGCACGGCGGATTGAGACATGGGGCCTCCTTGGAACGAAGGTCGAATCGGTATCATTATTATTCCCGCGCCAAGCGCATCGTCAAGGCGCAAGAAATAAAAAAGGCTTCGCGGGCGTAAACCCGCGAAGCCTTTGCTCAATAGTAAATCTTTGCTCTACGTACCGTGCGACCAAGAAGAAAGATAGTGCTGTTGTTCCTTGCTCAAGCTGTCGATGCGAATACCCATAGAGCCCAGCTTGAGTTTCGCGACCCAGTTTTCCACATCGCTCGGCACGTCGTAAACCTTCGCCGTGAGCTGACTCTCATTTTTTACCGCCCACTCGGAAGCGAGCGCCTGAGTGGCAAAGCTCATGTCCATCACGGACGCGGGGTGGCCTTCGGCGGCGGCGAGATTCACCAGGCGCCCTTCGCCGAGCAGAAAAATTTTCTTACCGCCCGGAAACACGTAGGCGTCGACGGAATTGCGTACGTTCTTTTCCACTTTGCTCGAAAGCTTTTTGAGCGCCTTCAAATCGATTTCGATATCGAAGTGGCCCGAGTTGCAGATTACCGCACCGTCTTTCATAGCCTTGAGATGATCTTCGGCGATGACGTGCATGTCGCCGGTCAGCGTGATGAAAAGATCGCCGATCCGCGCCGCTTCTTTCATGGTCATCACTTCGAAGCCGTCCATGGCCGCTTCCAAGGCGCGTACCGGATCGACTTCCGTGACGATCACCTTGGCGCCCATACCGCGCGCCCGCGATGCCACGCCCTTGCCGCACCAGCCGTAGCCAGCGACCACGGCCCTCTTGCCGGCGATCAGCATGTCGGTGGCGCGGATCACGCCGTCGATCGTCGATTGTCCCGTGCCGTAACGGTTGTCGAAAAGATGCTTGGTCGCTGCGTCGTTGACCGCGATCACAGGAATTCTGAGCGCACCGTCTCTTTCTAGCGCGCGCAAGCGAATGACTCCCGTGGTCGTCTCCTCCATACTCGCCACCAAGCTCGACGCCAGATGAGAATAGTCCGTGTGCAGCAACGAAACCAAGTCGGCGCCGTCGTCCATGGTGATCACCGGTTTGTGATCGAGCGCCGCGCGAAGATGACTGTAGTAGCTCTTATTGTCCTCACCTTTGATCGCGAAGACGGGAATCTTGTCGTGTTTGACCAGCGAGGCCGCAACGTCGTCTTGAGTCGACAGCGGATTGGACGCGCAAAGCAACACGTCTGCCCCACCCGCCTTGAGCGCTTGCACCAGATTGGCGGTTTCGGCGGTGACGTGAAGACACGCCGAAAAGCGCATGCCGTGCAGCGGCTTTTCCTTCTGAAAACGTTCCTTCACTCGGCGCAGCACCGGCATGTCCTGGCCGGCCCAGAGAATTCGCTTGCGTCCGCCGTCTGCAAGACGCAAATCTTTAACGTGGTATTTCTTTCCCGCCATCGTAACCGCTTCCTCCGCTTGTAAGATGAATTTCTAGACGCGACCCGCGGCTTTCCTCAGGTCCGCTGCACGATCGGTTTTCTCCCAGGTGAATAGGCCGTCTTCCGGCGACCGTCCGAAGTGCCCGTAGGCAGCAGTCGAGCGGTAGATGGGTCGTTTGAGATCGAGAGTTTGAATAATTCCTTTGGGACTCAAATCAAAATTATCTTGTACAATTTTGGCGATTTTCGCCTCCGGCACAACACAAGTGCCGAAAGTATCGACGAGCACCGAAACCGGCTGCGCCACGCCGATCACGTAAGCGAGCTGCACTTCGCAGCGCTGCGCCAGTTCGGCCGCGACGATATTTTTCGCCACGTAGCGCGCCATGTAGGCGGCGCTGCGATCGACCTTGGAGGGATCCTTGCCGGAAAAGGCCCCGCCGCCGTGGCGGCCCATGCCACCGTAGGTGTCGACGATGATTTTCCGACCTGTAAGTCCGCAATCGCCCTGCGGCCCGCCCACCACGAAGCGCCCGGTCGGGTTGACGTGGAACACAGTATCCTTGTCGAGATATTCGGCGGGAATGACCGCTTTGATCACGCCGTCGATGATCGTCTCCCGGAGCTTGCTGTATTCGACTTCGGGGCTGTGCTGGGTCGAGATAACTACGTTTTTCACTTTGACAGGCTTGCCGTCGCGGTATTCCACCGTCACCTGCGATTTGCTGTCGGGGCGCAGAAAATACGCTTCACCGCCCTTGCGCACTTTGGCGAGATAGTGCACCAGGCTATGCGCCATCTGAATCGGGAACGGCATCAGCTCCGGCGTCTCGTCACAGGCGTAGCCGAACATCATGCCCTGATCGCCGGCGCCCTGCTCCTTGTGCAAACCTTCGCCTTCGGTCACGCCCTGGGAAATGTCCGGTGACTGCTGCTCGACGGCTGTCAAAATCGCGCAGGTATTTCCGTCGAAACCCATGGCGGAATCCGTGTAACCGATCTCACGCACCACTTCGCGCACGATGTCGACGTAGCTGACTTTGGCAAGACTGGTGATCTCGCCGGCGACGACGACCATGCCCGTCTTGGCCAGGCTTTCGCAGGCCACCCGGCTGTTCGGATCTCCGGCCAGATGGGCGTCCAGAATCGCGTCGGAGACCTGATCGCAGAGCTTGTCGGGATGTCCTTCGGACACGGATTCGGACGTGAATAGAAAATCTTTGCCTGCCATGAGACCTCCGTCCATGCGGGAAACTACGGATTTTAATCCATTTTGTATAACGAATAAGGTGCGGTGATTCAACCTTACTCGTTTTCGTTGAAGCGGTTCTCGATCAGCTTCTCGATCGCCTTGACCGCGCGCTCCGCATCCTCGCCGTTGGCTTCGACTTGAATCTTGCTGCCCTGGGTAGCGGCGAGTGTCAGCACGCCCATGATGCTGCGCCCGTCGGTGGTCTGGCCGTCCTTGGAAACATTCACCTGGGAGGAGAACTTATTGACGGTTTGTACGAGCAACGCCGCCGCGCGCGCGTGCAGACCGAGCTTGTTGCGTATCTCGATTTTTTTGACGACCCGGCTCATGGCTTACTTGTCGATGTCGCGGTGTTTCACATGGATGCGCAAGCCGCCAAAGCGCTGTTTCAGCTCTTCGACCAGCACGACCGAGCGATGTCGGCCGCCGGTGCAACCCAGCGCGAGCGTAAGGCTGCTTTTTCCTTCACGCTCGTAGAGCGGCAGAGTAAATTCCAAGAGCGCGTAAAGCCGATCGAGAAAAGCCCCGGTTTCGGGATCGCCGAGCACATAATTCTTCACTTCGGCATCGAGGCCGGTCTTATCGCGCAACTCATTGACGAAATACGGATTGGGCAAAAAGCGCACGTCGAGAATCATGTCGGTGTCGTGGGGAATGCCGTACTTGTAGCCGAAGGAGCTGAAGAAAAGCGCCATGCGCCGCGCCTGAGGCGCCTCGCAAAACTGCTGCTGCATCTCGCGCTTCAACTGATGCACGTTGAAATCACTGGTGTCCATCACCTTGTCGGCGAGGGCTCGGATCGGTTCCAGCGCCTTGCGCTCGCGCGAGATGCCGTCCTGGATCGAGTCTTCGCCGGCAAGCGGGTGCGGCCGCCGGGTTTCGCTGAAGCGGCGCAGGAGCACGTCGTCGGACGCGTCGAAGAAAAGCACTTGCACCTGGTGCCCGCCGCCGCGCATCTCAGTCAACACCTGCGGCAGCGCACGCAGAAATTGGCCGCCGCGCAGATCGACGCCGAGCGCGATGCGCAGGATCTCTTCCTGATAACCGTGGCAAAGGTCGATGAATTTCGGGATCAGCGGAGCGGGCAGGTTATCGACACAGAAAAAACCGCAGTCTTCGAGCGCGCGAATGGCGAAGCTTTTCCCCGAGCCGGAGAGGCCGGTGATGATAATGATGTCGAGGCGGTCGGCCATGGCAGGTCAAAACTTATCATCCTCTTCAGAAATGATCGCGTAAAGCTCCTTGCTTGACTGCCCAGCCATGAGGCGGCGGCGGAAGGCTTCGTCCTTGAGCAGGCGCGAGATCCGCGCCAAGGCCTTCAGATGATCGGCCGCCGCGTTTTCCGGTGCAATCAAGACAAAGAAAAGATGGGTCGGCGCGCCGTCGAGTGAAGAGAAGTCCACGCCCTCGGGACTGCGCGCGAAGACTCCAAGGACGCGCTCGACCCCGGGCAGTTTGCCATGCGGAATCGCCACGCCCTCGCCGATCGCCGTGGTGCTGATCTTTTCCCGTTCGAGCAGCACGTCCAGCACGGATTTTGGCTTGAGCGGCGGATGATGCGCCGCCAACCATTCCGCCATCTCCTCCAGGGCGGCATTTTTTTCTCGGCTGTTCAGAGCAGGAATGATGGTATCGACGTTGAGAAAATCGGTGATCTTCACTCGCTTAGCCTTTTCGCTGGACCTTGGTTTTCGTCTTCTGCTTTTTGATCTGGCGTTCGATCTTGTCGATCGCCAAATCGATTGCAGCGTAGAGATCCTGGTGCTGCTCCTTGCCGACGATCATCGCGCCGTGCGCGTGCAGTTCGACCTCGGCCACCTGGCATTCCTTGGCGTCCACCGCTAGAATCACGTGCGCATCGAGAGGCTGAGAAAAATATTTGGCGATGCGGTGCACTTTTTGTTCGGCGTATTGCTTTAACGCCTCGGTGGGCTGGGTATGGCGAAAGGTGACCGCAACTTTAATCTCGCTCATTGCGCTGCGGAATCTCCCTGAAAATTATTTGCGGAAGAATGGCTGCCGGCGCTTGGAGGATGGCAGGATACCCATGGCTTCGCGGTATTTGGCCACCGTGCGCCGGGCGATTTCGATCGAGTCGGTGGACAGTACCGCAGCGATATGCTGGTCGCTGTAGGGCTTGCGCAGATCTTCGGTCGCGATGATGCCGCGAATTTTTTCTTTCACGCTTTCGCTGGCAACGTCTTCGCCGTTGCCGCCGCGCAGCCCGCTCTGAAAGAAAAATTTGAGCTCGAAGAGTCCCTGCGGGGTGTGCACGTATTTGTTTGCCGTCGCGCGACTTACGGTGGACTCGTGCATGCTGATGTCCTCGGCGACATCGCGCAGCACCATCGGTTTGAGGCTGCGCACGCCGTGATCGAGAAATTCCTGTTGAAACTTGAAAATGCTCTGGGTGACCCGGAAGAGCGTCTGCTGGCGCTGCTGGATGCTTTTAATCAGCCAGTGCGCGGCGCGGACTTTTTCCTGGAGATACTGACGCGCCTGCTCCTCAGCCGCGCCCTCCTGTCCCGCAAGGCGCCGATAGAGCGAATTGACCCGCAGGCGCGGCACGCCGTCGTCGTTGAGAAAAATCACGTACTCGTCACTAACCTTCTCGACGAATACATCCGGCAGCACGGTCCTCACTTCATCCTGCTCGAAACCGCGCGAGGGTTTGGGCTCGAGAGTGGCGATCAGATGGGCGGCGTCCGCGATCTCGTCGATAGTCACGCCGAGATCCTTGGCCAGTTTTTCGTAGCGTTTCGATTCCAGGAAACTCAGATAGTTGGCAATGATCTTGGCCGCCAAGCTGTCGCTCAGTTTAAGGTTTTCCAGCTGGATCAAAAGGCATTCGCGCAGGTCCTGCGCCGCCACACCAACCGGATCGAAGAAGTGAATGCGCCGGAGCACGGCTTCGACTTCTTCCGGCGTGCTTTCCATGGCGTTGCAGACTTCTTCGCGGCTCAAGACCAGATAGCCGTTCTCGTCTAGATTCTGAATCACGTACTGGCCGATGGTCGATTCGCGCTCGCTGATCTTGGAAAGCCGCAGCTGCCAGATCAAATGATCTTCCAGGGTGGTCTTCTTGGTTAGACTGTTTTCCCAGGACGGCGGCGAGTCGCCGTCCTCCGAAGTCGCTTCGGCGGTGAGCGAGCCATGAATCGAGTTGGAGTGCGTGTCGAGGTATTCCTGCCAATCGAGGGTGCCGATCTTATCGACTGCGGAAAGCTCGCGATTGAGCACCATCTCGGCGGGATCTTGCGCGGTTGCCACCGGCGTTTCCGGCCGCGGCTGCTCGCTGCCCGCCTCGGTCTCTTCGCTCGGCCCTTCTTCGAGGGCCGGGTTTTCCTGCAGCTCCTTGACCACCATCTCTTCCAGCTCGACCCGCGACAACTGCAGCAGTTTGATCGCCTGCTGGAGCTGCGGCGTCATGACGAGCTGTTGGGTGAGTTTTTGAACCTGTCGAATCTCCAGAGCCATAGCTAAAACTTGAAACCTTCTCCCAGATAAAATTTGCGGGCTTTGGGGCTGGCGGCAATGGTTTCCGGCGTGCCCTCTTCCAGAATCGATCCTTCGCTCACTATGTAAGCCCGATCGCAGATTCCCAATGTCTCGCGCACATTGTGATCGGTTATGAGAATGCCGATGCCGCTGCTGATCAGACGGCGGACGATCTTCTGAATTTCCGCCACCGCAATCGGGTCGATGCCGGTGAACGGCTCGTCGAGCAGGAGGAAAAACGGCGAGAGCACGAGCGCGCGGGCGATCTCCACCCGGCGCCGTTCGCCGCCCGAGAGCGTGATCGCCTTGTGAGTGGCAAGATGATCGATGCCAAGCATCTTCATCAAGGATGCGGCGCGCTCGTCCTGCTCCGCGCCGTTCAGTTCTAGAGTCTGGAGGATGGCGCGTAAATTATCTTCCACCGAAAGCTGGCGAAAGATCGACGACTCCTGCGGCAGATAGCTGATGCCGGCGCGCGCCCTTTGGTAAATCGGCGCGCCGGTCAGATCTTCGTCGTTCATAAGAACGCGCCCATCATCGGGCTGCACAAGTCCCACCATCATATGAAAGGTCGTGGTTTTGCCGGCGCCGTTGGGACCGAGCAATCCAACAACTTCCCCGCCGTTCACTTCCAAATGAATTCCATTCACCACCCGCCGTCCGTTGTATGACTTCGACACGGAGACGGCTTTGAGAATGCTCATTTCTGCTTGGCATCCTCTTGCTCCTGATTTTTGAGTTCTTCAGGGAATATCGTGGCCCGCACCGGAATTTTTTCGTCGCGTTCAACCTGCGCCTTATCCTGTTCGGTGAAATAAACGATCTTCGCGCCGGTCACCTGACTGTTACCCTGGCGCATCATCGGGTTGCCGGTTAAAGTCACCGTTTTCGCCGCATCGTCGAATACCGCCTTATCACCGGTGGCAATCCGATCTCCCTGGGTCGCATTCACCTTACCCTCGGCGATGATCTGCTTCATCTTTTTGGTTTCAGGATCGATATACGCAATGAGGGTCTCGCTGCGCATGGTCATGTCGGTCTGGACCGTGACGACCCGGCCTTTGTACGTGATGGTGTTCTTGGTCTGATCGACTTCCATCCAGTCCGCCGTGATGTAGATCGGATCCTTCTTGTTCAGCTCGAAAGCCGACGCGCTTTTTTTGCTCCCTTCTTTGGCCGGCTTGGTCTCTTCCTTCGCTGCGGCGGCCCCGGCAACCCCATAGGTCGCGCCCCATACCAGCGCGAGAAGAACCAGCCGAAGCAAAATCATCGCCATCTGCATTATCCCCCGATCTGCGGCTTTGGGCTAGTGGTATTCTTTTTTTTCAGTTTTTCCGGCTCGATTTTGGTTTTCACAGCGCGCAGCAGGCGCATCTTTTTCGCTTCCATATCGACTTCCATCCGGGCACCTTCCACCGCCATTCCCTCGCTAACAATGGTCGTGTGGGTAGGCAGGACGATCTGATCCTGCGCCGGCAGATAATTCGCTTCCTCCGACTTGAGCACATAGCCCTGGAAAGTCACCTCGATGGCGCCGCGAAGCTCCATTCGTTCCAGCTCTTTTTCATTCATGTAGACGCGCGCGGTATCGCCCTTGGTCTCCGCGACTTCGCCCTTCTTGTCGTAGTAATAAAAGCGCGGCTTCCTGATCAGCACCTCTTTTTGTTCCTTGAAATAGTTCGCCTCTTCGCCGAACAGTTCCCAGACTTTTCTGCCGTTCTCGATCTTGGCGCGGTGGAAGTCCTTCAGGTGAAGCGCGGATTCGGGCAGATAGTCGAGGGCCTTCACCGGGTTGGATTTGATTTCCTTCTGCATGCGCCGAACGATTTCAGTGACCTTGAAGGCCACCCCAGCGAGTGAGAGCAGAATGGCACAAAGCAGAATCGAGCGCCTGATTTTTCGCATCGCGACAGCACCGTTTCAAAGGCAAAATTACCACTCTTAAACAACTCTGTAAAGAAATCGGCACGAAAATTGCTCAATCATGATGGCAAAACTCATTTTGTCAAATCGACTTGCTTCCCTTGGGCCTTCAGTAAGAGGTCAGAAACCTCGCGGACCGCACCAGCACCGCCGAATGCCTGGGTCATCCAGTGAACACGAGGCTGTAGCTCGCGCCAGGCGTCACCGACACAAACGGCGAGGCCGACACGCCGAAGCAGCGGCCAATCCACCAGATCGTCGCCGACATAAGCGATCTCTTCATCGCGCAGACCGTGCTCCCGTTTGATTTCATTGTAGGCCTGGAGCTTGTCGCGAACACCCTGGCGCACCAGCCGAACTCCCAACTCCTTCGCCCGGCGGCGCACGGCGGCTGACGCGCGCGCGCTGATGAAGCCGACTTCGATCCCCGCGCGCAACAGCAGCGCGATACCCTGGCCGTCGCGCACGTGAAATTGCTTGGTCTCGACGCCGCGGTCGTCAATGATGATCCGACCGTCGGTCAAAACCCCATCGACATCAAGAAGCAGCAGGCGAATTTTTTTTGCCCTATGGCGAACCCTGGCAAAACTCGGCTTCACAGACTGGTCAGATCCCGGCTTTGAGGATGTCGTGCAGATGGATGATGCCGATGGGCTTGGCGCCGCCCGACTGGAGCACAAACAGCGCAGTGATCGGCCGCGGCAGGTTTTCTTCCATTTGCGCCAGCGCCTGGGCGGCGAGGATATCCTTTTCGATGGTGCGCGGCTTACGGGTCATGATTTCGCCGGCCTTTTTGTAAAAGATACCGTCCCCATGAGTTTGCAAACCGCGGCGCAAATCTCCGTCGGTGAGAATGCCGATTAGATCGCCCTCGGCGTCGGTCACTCCGGTCACACCCAGGCGCTTTGAAGTGATTTCGAACAGCGCCTCCTTCATCGGTGTGTCTTGTCCGACGAGTGGAAGCTCCACGCCGTGGTGCATCAGGTCTTCGACCCGCAACAAAAGTTTTCGGCCAAGAATGCCGCCCGGATGCCGCACCGCGAAATCTTCCTCTTTGAATCCTTTTTCTTCGAGCAGCACCACCGCGAGCGCATCGCCCATGGCCAGAGCCGCGGTCGTGCTCGTCGTCGGCGCCAAACCGAGGGGACAAGCTTCTTCTTTCACCGCCACGTTCAACACCACGTCGGCGGCTTTCGCCAGAGTGGAGCCGCTGTTGCCGGTGATCGCGATCAGGCTGAGCCTATGCAATTTGAAATGCGGCAGAAGTTTTAAAATCTCCTCGGTCTCGCCGCTGTTGGAAACCGCCAGGATCGCGTCGCCTTTCATCACCATGCCGAGATCGCCGTGCATACCGTCGCCGGAATGGAGAAAAAAAGCCGGCGTGCCGGTGCTTGCGAGGGTGGCGGCGATCTTCCGGCAAATCAATCCCGATTTGCCCATGCCCGTGACCACTACCTTGCCTCGGCATTCGCGCAGCAGTTTCACCGCGCGAACGAAACTCTCGTCGAGGCGATCGATCATCGCAAGAATACCTTCGGCTTCGGTGCGCAGTACGGCGGCTGCGCGCTGGACAATGCTGTCGTTCATGACCGACTGCTTTCCTTGATCAGGCGATCAAGCTGTTTCACGACACGGAGCAATTTTTCGAAATTCTCCAAGGCGAGAGAATTGGGACCGTCGCTGAGAGCGCGATCGGGATTTTCGTGAACTTCCATGAAGAGCGCATCGATGCCCGCCGCCACGCCGGCGCGGGCCAGAGCGGGAATGTACTTGCGCTCGCCGCCAGATGCATTGCCGAGGCCACCGGGCAACTGCAAACTGTGGGTCGCATCGAAGACCACGGGATAACCAAGCTCACGCATCACCACCAACGAGCGCATGTCCGAGACCAGATTGTTGTAGCCGAAGGTCGCACCGCGCTCGGTCAGGAGAATCTGCTCATTGCCCGTGGAGCGAATCTTTTCGACGATGTTGCGCATGTCCCAGGGCGCGAGGAACTGGCCCTTTTTGACATTGACCACGCGCCCGGACTGAGCCACGGCGAGAACAAAATCTGTCTGGCGGCAGAGAAACGCAGGAATTTGCAGCACGTCAGCGACCTCTTTCACTGCGGCCACCTGATCGATCTCATGCACATCCGTGAGGATCGGCACGCCGATCTCGGCTTTCACCGCAGCGAGAATTCCAAGGCCCTCTTCGAGTCCCGGGCCGCGAAAGGAATCGAGCGATGAGCGATTGGCCTTGTCGTAGGATGACTTGAAAATGTAGCCGACGCCGGCGCGCTCCGCCTTTTCCTTGAGCGCCGCCGCGTGGCGTAAAGCCGATTCCCGGCTCTCGATGACGCAGGGCCCGGCGATCACAGCGAGCGGCAGGTCGCCGCCGATCCGGAGATTTCCCACGCTGATGATTTTGGGCGCCATGGATCGTTAGCTCAGGTACGGACAATTTTCATCCGCGGCAGCTCCGGCACCGCCCGGCGATTTTCCAGGGCGGCGTCGATGAAACCGCGAAAGAGCGGATGGCTCGACATGGGCCGCGATTTGAACTCAGGATGAAACTGGCAGCCGAGAAACCACGGATGTCCCTTCAGCTCGATGATCTCGACCAGATTTGAATCCGGCGACAGACCGCTCAAGGTCATGCCTTTGAGGGAAAATTCAGCGCGATAATTGTTGTTGAGCTCGTAGCGATGGCGATGGCGCTCGGAGATATTTTCCCGCCCGTATAATTTGGCCGCCAGAGTCTCGTTTTGTAGCACGCAGGGATAGCTTCCCAACCGCATTGTTCCGCCTTTGCTGTCGATGGCCTTCTGCTCCGCCATCAAGTGAACCACCGGATGCTCCGTTTGTAAATCGAACTCGCTGGAATTAGCGCCCTGGAGACCGCAGACGTTGCGCGCGAATTCCACCACCGCCATCTGCATGCCGAGACAAATGCCGAAAAATGGGATGCGATTCTCGCGCGCATAGCGGATCGCGGCGATCTTGCCCTCGCTGCCACGGTCGCCGAAGCCGCCGGGAATGAGAATGCCGTCGGCTTGCTTGAGCAGCGCCTCGGCGCCCTCCTGTTCGATCTTCTCGGCTTCGATGCAATCGAGATCGACCCGCACTTCGTTGGCGATGCCGCCGTGCACCAGCGCTTCGAGCAGGCTCTTGTAGGATTCCTTGAGGCTCATGTATTTGCCAACCACGGCAATGCGCACGGTGTCCTTAGGATTTTTCAGCACCTCGACTACCTGATGCCAGTTCTCCAAGTGCGGCGCACCGGTCCAGATGTTCAGTTTCTCAACAATGCGCTCGTCGAGGCCTTCTTCATGGAAAACCAGGGGCACTTCGTAAATCCACTCGACATCCTTGGCGGTGATTACCGCGTTTTCCGCCACATTGCAGAAATGCGCGATCTTGTTCTTGATCTTCCGATCGAGCAACCGGTCCGTGCGGCACAGCAAAACGTCGGGCTGGATTCCCAAGCCTGTCAGCTCTTTCACACTGTGCTGGGTCGGCTTGGTTTTGAGCTCGCCGCCACCCGTGATGTAAGGCACCAGGGTCAAATGAACGTAGAGCACGTTCTCGCGGCCCCAGTCCCAGGCGATCTGGCGTACGGCTTCGAGAAACGGCAGTCCCTCGATATCGCCGACCGTGCCGCCGACTTCGCCGATGGCGATATCGTAGCCGTCCGCGGCCGCGAGAATGCGCCGTTTAATCTCGTCGGTAATATGCGGGATCACCTGCACCGTGCCACCGAGATAATCGCCGCGCCTTTCTTTGGCGATCACCGTCTCGTAGATCTGCCCGGTCGTACAATTGTTGCTTCGACCCATCGGTGTCGAGACGTAACGCTCGTAATGGCCCAGATCGAGATCGGTCTCCGCGCCGTCGTCAGTGACGAACACCTCACCGTGCTGAAACGGGCTCATGGTGCCGGGATCGACGTTGATGTAGGGATCCATCTTGAGCATCGTCACTTTGAGACCGCGGCTTTCGAGCAGCGCGCCGATGGACGCCGCCGCCAGCCCCTTGCCTAGCGAGGAAACCACACCGCCCGTCACGAAAATAAATTTGGTTTTTACCGTTGCCATAAACTCCTTTCAGCCGATCGGCTTTGCAGGTAGCGTTCCGCGGCGCGCAGATCCGCCGCCGTATCGACTTCGATCGACGGCTCGTCCACTTCCGCCACGTAAATCGGATAACCGTTTTGCAACGCGCGCAGTTGTTCGAGACTTTCACTCTTTTCCAGCGCGCTCGGCCGCAGCCGCGCAAAGCGCAGCAAAAAATCTCGGCGAAAAACGTAGAGACCGAGATGCCGATAACCCCACAACCGCCGTCCGGCCGCTCCGTTTGCATTGGCGCGAAGCTTCGCCGCGTCGCCGCGCAAGTAGGGAATCGGAGCGCGCGAAAAATAGAGCGCAAAGCCGGCGCGGTCGCTGACCACTTTGACCACGTTGGGATTGCACCATTCGTCGGCGTCGTAGATCGGCGTGCATACTGTGCCCATGGGAATCGTGCGATCGCGCCGCATCGGGCGCACCGCGCGCGCGATGGTTTGCGCATGCACGAACGGCAGATCTCCCTGGACGTTGACCAGCCAATCGGCTTTGATTTTGCGCGCTACTTCCGCCAAGCGATCGGTGCCGCTGCGGTGACGTCTCGAGGTCATTATCACTTCGCCGCCGAAATTTTTGACTGCGGCTTCGATCCGTCGATCGTCGGTGGCGACGAGAACTCGATCCAGATCACGCGCCCGGGAAACGCTCTCGTACACATGCTGAATCATCGGCTTGCCGCCGATGGCGGCCAGCGGCTTTCCCGGCAGCCGGGTGGATCCGTAGCGCGCCGGGATGACAGCCACAACACTCATCGGTGATTGACGGAAGTAGGGCGGCGATGGGGTTGTCGTGAGTCGAGGCGTCGCCCAAAAATAAAAAACCGCAACGGCTTTTCAAAAAAGCACATCACGGGCTTTTAATATACGTGGCGCTGGATTTTGTGTCAACGAGATTCTGGGTAGTGATGCAGTTTGAAATCCGCTAGGGCAAATCCGCGTCACCGAGTTCCTTGAGAGTCCTGCCTACGAAGCCTCGTAGAGATTCGCATATCCAGCGGCAAAAACTGGAATCATCGCACGTTATCACGGTCATATACTTACTGTCTGCATTCTTGACCACTAGATAACATGTCGTTGGTGGGTCCAACTGAGAGAGGACTATGGCATCAAGAATAGCAGATTCGTCGTCGAGCTTAGCTGACCCAGGGCCATCAATCTTTGTCCATGCGGGCGGTCAACGAGTCATGCCCTCGCCAGATAATTTTGGGTGGTGACGAAGCTGCACGGCCACCAATAAATTACACCAGGCAGTAGTTTGTCAAACCGCAACGCCCTAACTGATTAGAGCCACAATATCTGACAATTCCCAAACCTTGCCGGTCACGCCAACGGCCATAGCCGGTGTGCAGCGCAGCGTTTTGTGAATCTTACAGAAGTTATAATGAAACGTAAAAAGCGCCAGCGCATGGACCTGGTTTTCGATCTTCTTAGAGAAGCCCAACGTCAAACGAGTGAAGCGCCGATTCTTTAGGGTTCAAACTGCATCACTACCAGATTCTGCGGCGGCAAGAAAAACTGTTCACGAACGTTGCCAGCAAATCTACGCACAACACATCCTATGACAGCCGGAGCAGCGCAGCCTCTCATCGTTTTTACACTTGCTTCTTTTCGCTCGCCGAGGCTCAGCAGGCGGGAAAAGTGCCCCGGCTAGGAATTCTGATCGCGGCCTCCAAACCCTTCTATTCGGGCCGGGTCGAGGCATTGCGCCAACGGCTGCGCGAGCTTGGCTATGTCGAAGGAAAAAACATTGTCATTGAATACCGATATGCAGACGGGAAACTCGAACGGTTGCCTGAGTAGACGAATTTTTTGGCCTTCACTGCGAAAAGCCTTCCGGGTTTCGCTCCCCCAACCCCTGGGTCTTTCGGCGAGGTTGCCGGACGGATGGTGGAGATTTTCAGTGCGAGCGCTTGCGATGCGGTCTGAGCTAGCCCGGGGGCTGTCTCCAGAAGAACGAAATGCGATCGAAACCGCATTTTTCTCTGAATGCACATATGAAGAAACGGCCACGAAATTAAACCAGCCGCTCGGCACCGTGAAGACGCGAATCCGCTCCGGGATGGGAAAACTTCGAGAAGCGTTGGGAAGGAAGTTAAACGAATGACTTTAAAATCGGGTCCGCACGGTCGAGAGCATCTTGATCTTGTGGTCCTGTTCTTACTTCAAGCGCTTCCTACCGGGGAGATTGATTTGGTCCAAGCTCAAATCACCGCCTGCGAAGACTGCCGCCGGGAAATCGAGGCGCTTCGTCCCATTGTTCGTTCCTTTGTCGGTTGGCCTACGGATGTGCTGCGCCCGGCAGAATCTCTCTGGGGTCGGCTTGCGGCGCGAATCGCCAGCGAAACGGCCACAGAGCCGTTCCTGCCTCCATTGGAAGCGCCGGTGAAACCACAGTGGGAGGAAGCGGCGCCGGGTATCCATGTCAAGATACTCGCGAGGAACACGGAAAATGACAGCGTGAGCATGCTGGTCCGGCTCGATCCGGGAGCCGACTATTCAAGGCATACGCACGCGGGCATTGAAGAACTGCATCTCCTTGACGGCGTATTGAAGGTCGATGACAGAAAACTCTATCCCGGCGATTTCATCCACGCCGAGGCGGGCAGCGTCGATCATCGTGTCTGGAGTGAAACCGGCTGCACCTGCTTTCTTATGACCTCGACCAAAGATGCGCTTATCTGATCTTTTCCCCGGGAGCGCATGGTGCAATAGCGATTCAGCTCACAGGTTGCGTGAATTACTTCAACTGCCATGGTTTGCGCAGTTGCTTCCCAAGATTTTTATCCTACTAACTTGGTTGAATTTCACCAGTTGCCCCCATGCGGCGTAGCTGAGTGCGACTTCAACTGCAGACGTCTTTTTAGACCACCTTGACGTCAATCTTTCTGGGCTTCGCCTCTTCCGCCTTCGGCAAAAGCAATGTCAAAACGCCCTGATTAAGCTCGGCTGAAATTTTCGCTTGGTCCACCCGCTCGTTCAGTTCAAACTGCCGGAAAAAACTAACTAACTCATATTCGCGATAAATTGGTTCGCCCTGGGCGAGGTGTTGGGACTTAGCGCGAATCGTTAGCAGGTTGTTTTCCACGCGCACGTCCATATTTTCCTTAGCCACCCCCGGCAAATCCGCCTTCACCACAAGTCCATCCTGGTTCTCATAGATATCCACTGGTGGCGTCACGTATTGCTCTTGACTGCGCGTCTCTTCCCGACTCCGCAGAGTCGAACGCTGCGTACCGCTCGGCACAGTTTTTTCCGCCATTGCTGTATCCTCCCTTTCGACCTGATGGTCATGCAACTTTTACGTTGATCTGTTTGGGCTTCGCTTTCTCGGCCTTCGGTAGCGTGACGACCAGCAGGCCATTTTTATATTCAGCCTGTATGGCCGCATCGTTCACTTCCACCGGTAAATCGATCATTCTGACAAACTTTCCGGCTGCTCGCTCGCTCCTGTGAAAAGCCTCCGCGGTCACATTGCCGCCGATGCGAGTTTTCTCTCCTGCTATCGTGAGGCGATTGTTCATGACCGTGAGGTTCAACGATTGCGGCTCGACTCCGGGCGTCAGAGCTTCGACATGGATATGATCTTTGTCCTCGAGCAGATTGATCAGTGGGTACTCGCGCGGGCCTCTCGCTGGCAGAAACGCGACTTGACGCGATGGAGATTGCCCTCCGCCAAAGCCTTCGAAGGCGCGGTCAATTTCTCTACGTAGACCTGCAATATCTTCGAACGGATTCCACTCAGCCATATTCAGTTACCTCCTGGTATTCCAATTTGGGTTACAAGAATCGCGAGTTAGTTAGCCACTGCATTTGAGTTGTCAAGGCGGTCTTGGCGATTTTCTCTTTCGTTCATGTCATCATCGAAGCGGTCATCCAAGACTATCCACTTTCGCGCCGTTGCCGTGGGTTGATGACAGAGACATCCATAAAGCTCGGCAGGTGTCAGGACGGCCTCTATGGATTCGCTCCTCATACCTGATTCAGTTTTTTGATCGCCCGGATCACTTTTAAGTGTAGGCATACCTGCATCGTGGACACACCCGTGTATCGTCGAGTCCATAAAGTCTCTCTCGGTCAACCCAAACTATCTAGTCAAAAGAATCTAAACGCCTAAAAAAACCGCAGTAGCCTGAACTCAAGTAGCAGCAGGACAAATATAAGGCACAAATTTCGGTTGACAAGGGCTTCCGCTAAACTTTTTTGCTACAAAGTGAAGCACGAGGATAAGAAGAAATTCAGTTCTAAGCGTTGCACGGCCAGCGAGATGAATTTTCACCACTTGACAGCTATGTCAGCGTGATTATTTTTCAGTCGAAAGCGATAATCCAATAGGAAAGGAGAAACTGATATGTTCGGTGATTTGATTAGATGGAATCCTGTGGAAGAGCTTTCCAATTGGCACAGCGATATCGATGAGCTGTTCGGTCGGTTCTTCCCGCGCTCTGAAAATACCATCCAGCGCTGGGCACCGAGGGTGGAAACCTACCGCAAGGAAAAGGAATACATCGTTAAAATCGATTTGCCGGGTGTCAATCCCGATGACGTTCATGTGCAGGTGGAGGGAAATCTCTTAGCCATCTCTGGGAAGAGAAAGAACGAGGAAAAAGGTCCTGAATATCGGGAGACGTTCTACGGCAAGTTCGAACGCGAGATTGCTTTGCCGCATGGCGTGGAAGCCGACAAGGTTACCGCTCGCTACGAGCACGGTGTCCTCGAAATCCGGGTGCCGCTTCCGGCGCAGCTTGTCGGCCGGGAAATTCCGATTGAGATCGAGCAAAAGGAGAAAAAGCAACTCGAATCGAAGGCGGCGTAAATTCTCTGCCTGTATTAAAGCCGCCCTACGCTGGCGGTTAAAGGGGGTCCCAGCGGGGCCGCCTTTTTTTAACGTGAGCGAACTGTCTATTAAGCAATGTGCCCGCTTCAGGGTTGCATCGCCATGACCCGGTAGAGAAGCGTCAAAGCAGAGCCATGGGATTAAGTGACGAACAGAATATAGAGTTGGGGCGGGTGTGGAAAAAACATTATCCACTGTGCCGGGACATAGACTCGTCGGCCAACCTTTGCAGCTTGATCTGCAGAATTGTAAGGTCGGCCGCTGTACTCGCTGACACCAAGCGTGATCTAGAGATTGAAATCCGTGACCAACTA